>Ga0222631_1000011_pt1 | contig 77760 bp, 91 predicted proteins | sample AntAcemetagenom5_FD_179826 | JGI IMG/M metagenome (GOLD analysis project Ga0222631, IMG submission 179826) | Saline water microbial communities from Ace Lake, Antarctica - #5 | ecosystem: Environmental > Aquatic > Non-marine Saline and Alkaline > Saline | place: Antarctica: Ace Lake | collected... | reverse complement strand
ACGATCATAGAAAGCGGCGAGCTATTCCAGATAGGAGCTGTCGCGAAAATGATCGACGTAAAAGGTTTAGGCCCTAACAAACTTTTCGCGGCGATGCGCGACGCGGGTATACTCATTAAATCAGGGGCACGCAAAAACTACCCGACGCAGAAATACAAAAATCGAGGATTATTTGAGGTAAAGCAGTCGTCTTTTTATTGCAGCAAGAGTGGCATGACTCGTTACCAAGCCGTGACGTGGGTGACTCAAAGGGGCGTCACATTCCTATTCGGCGAGTTCGGTCCCCACACATACCCCAGGGTCACACCTCCGATAAAAACTCCCACGGAGCAGTTCATCGACCTACTTACACGCCCCATTGATCCTCTCGTGTACTACCTAGGCATACTTACGTCACTTGGTGTAGCGTTCGACGACACCGACAAGCCATCCCTTCGCCAGGTATCAAACGATTACGCGGACACCATGGAGAAGAGTAAAAAATGGTTCACTTTCGACAACGGCGAGTCCTATTACGACCGTGACGACATCAAGCAAGCGCTTGGTGATTTCTCTCATGACTTCGTAGACGAAGAACTCTTCGCCGTCGTCGGGTGGTTCCTCTAACGACGAGACAATAAAAATTATGACAATCGATCAAATCGAAACTCTCGCGGGAGAGGTAAACCAGGCCTACCGCGCGAATGGCGGGACAGGCTCTATACTCACCGCTGGGTGCGACGGCTACGATACGTGGGTCGACATGAGCGGATTAACGCTGTGGCACTCCGCAAATGACGCGCGCGCCTTCGATGCCCGCACTCAAGAGCACGAGGATCTTGAAGATTTCCTCAGGAGGGAAATCAAAAGGCGAGTCGGAGAGCTGACGAAGTTCCTTTCTCTCTTTCAAAAATCATACCGAACAGATAATCAACGCCGGAGATTCTTAGTGCTGGATGGTGCGAGTGTTGGATTTGGCCTAGATTTCACGGGTCAGATACTCCAACAATACGGCGACGGTTTGTTGGAGAGTAAGTTAGTCTCCGGGGATTACGTCCTAGCGCAGCCCGAGCAAGATGCTAACGGTAGGCGGTGCGCTGAGGGTGGTAACGTCTCCATCCGCAAGGAATACCTCCGCGAGATTACACAGGCGTAAGTGTAATCCGATAAAAACGCAAAAGTTTATGTAGACAACCGACACGCTCTGGGTAGTTTCACCTCAGCGTGATGGAGCAGCCAGGTAGCTCGTCAGTCTCATAAACTGAAGGTCGTCGGTTCAAATCCGACTCGCGCATCCAATTTTCTAAGGGGGTGTAACGTCCCCTTCACAGCCTTAGGAGTAGAGAGTAACGACGAGCCCACCATGTCGCTTTGCTTCTGCCGGACCTCGGTTTATTGTAACCCGAACCGGCGTCATGCTATGACACCCCTTAGAGGTGCCTAAATGGAGGCTTCTGATAAACCGCCAGCCCTCTTGTTACTCGAGGGGGCTGGCCACAACTTTAAAACCATGAAAGTAACAGCCCAACTACACGAAGTTCTCGCCGTCGAAAAAAGCCGACGCAAAGAATCCGACGGCGTATTCGCCGAAACCAAAACCGTCTTCGACAAGAAGCCGAACCTGTTCCACGGTCGTCACTCGGCCTACGCGCCCCTTAGCGAAGCCGAATTACCACCTCCGGACGAGATCACCGAGATCGTTACTACAGTGCCGGACAAGCTTGCCTACTGCTTGGGCGTGATCGGACGCTCCCTAGACGTGTCGGCAACGAAAGACGCCACAAATCAAACGGCGGTCGCTGACGTCGTCATTGACGGCGTGGTCATCCTCGAGGGCGTACCAGCAGTAACGCTTCTTACGCTGGAGTCTCAGCTGGGACGGTGGGTTGAGCTCTTCCGTAGTGTCCCCACACTAGCCCCGGGACGCTCGTGGGTTCCTGACGCCGACCGCGGTCAGGGAATCTTCCGGGACTCGCACCCGCACGTCAAAACGAGGACCAAGAAAATCGTCGCTCACAAGATCCTAGTAGAGGCCACTCAGTTTCACCCTGCGCAGGTGGAGAAATGGTCAGAGGACGCCGTCGTAGGTAGCATCACAGAGACTCAGTGGTCCGGTATGATTAGCCCTGCCGCCAAGTCTGACCTGATCACCCGGACTCAGGATATCCTGGCTGCGGTGAAGCAGGCTCGCCAGAGAGCCAACTGCGCGCCGGTGCGGCAAGTCGAGGTATCGAGCCCGATCATCGACTACGTGCTACAAGGTAGTATCGCGCCAAATTAGAAAACTTTTACCCGCCGCGAGCGGGAAACCAGATCCCCAAGATAAACTTGAAACTCAAACTTAACTTACATCGCTGCGGCTCTCAATCGCAGCGTCAAATGTCAAAGTATCGGGAACCAAGTTAAACCGCGAACATGTGGTAAGCGCATAAGACCCAGACAAACACTATGTAGAAATAGGGGTTCAATTCCCCTCGAGCCCTCCAACTTTAAATATGGGCTCGTCGTCCAATGGTAAGACGTTACACCCTTAACCTCAATCTGGGGGAAGACGCGCGAGCGACACATGCAGCATCGCAATCATTAGCGGCAGGACCAAGGATAGGGTCCTGCCGCCCTTTTATTTAAACGAACGTGCCCTAGCGCCTCTCACGCGGAGGCGCCAGGGCACGTTCGTTACCTACCACAACAAACCTATTAAAAACTATGTCAGAACAATTCAACACATCGGAAACCGTCGAGTCGTATATTTACAAATGCCACAGAGTCCACCACGATTTAGGATGGTGGGAGGGCCAAGAAGATAGAGATTTACCGTGCAAGCTCCTGCTTATGTACACCGAGGTGACCGAGGCCGCGGACGGTATCGACGGCGGAGACATCTACGACGACAAGCTTACGAGCGTCCTCATGGAGGAGGCGGAACTAGCCGACATCTCCATCAGAGCTTTGGATTACCTAGGACGTCGCGGGTTCAACGCTGATGGATACAAGACGATCGGCGCCCCAGAGTTCGAGTTCGACCAACCCGGCGTCGACCAGCGACGCAGCAACCTCCTGACGATATGCCAGGCCATCTCGCGGGCCGTAGAAGGTTTACGTCGCGGAAACGAGCGAGAGGAGCAGCTAGGACTACTGCGAGTCGTCGCACACTGCCTAGCTCACGCTAAGGCTCGCGGGTTCTTCCTGTGGACTACAATCGACGCGAAGATTAAGTTTAACGAGCAGCGTGCCGACCACAAGCTGGAGAACCGAGCCAAGAAGGGCGGTAAAAAGTTCTAACCTGTCGGCTTGCAACTCGCTGGTTTTTATGAGATCCTACGTCTCATGAACCACGTGCTTGTATCAATCCTCGTGTTGGTGTGCGTCGCCGCCGCCTTTTTCATAAAGCGAAAGTCCGCCAGGCCGACAGTGTCCGACGTCATAGACGTAGACACGTCCGGTTTCGTAGATCAGCTCGGCGGAACTCTCCTGGACAACATTCACGTAGCGCACGTTACGCACTGGCCTACGAAAGTGGGACAGAAGGTAAGACTGGACGGTAAAGACGGTAAGGCGACCTACCGACGCATCAAGGCTATCAAGACCATCAGGAACGACTTGAGCGTTCTAACTCTTGATCGACCTGTTGACCTGGGCAACCACACCGTCCTACCAATAGCCGATCCGCAGAAGGACTCGCCCATCACAATCTTCCGACTACGCCGCGAGCCCTTCGGGACTTACTCAAAGGGCGCGCACGAGGGGTGGTCTTACTCTCGCGCAGACGGCAGGTTAGAAAGCGGAGACAGCGGTAAAGCGCACGTGCAGCTAGTCAACGGGGAACCTCACGTAGTCTCGCTGTCGACGAAAGAAAGCGGAAAGGGACCCCACCTCGCCCTCCTTCTTAGGGAGTGGCGATCCGACTACCCGCTCACGATTCCGTCGTCCATGTAGTCCGAAAACTGCTGTGTCGTAGTAGTCACCGTGGAGGTCCCGAACATACTCGCCAGCTCGTCAAGAATCTGCTTGTTAGGTATCGTCGGCTCCTTGGTTGTGATCCTCTTCATCATGAGAGCGTAATTGGTCGCCTGCATAAAGTCGTCAGCTTTGGATCCGTGCCGCACATACCGCATGACAGACCGGCCGGACGGCGCCTCCGTGATGTTGCGGCGCATGTTGAGGCAGTCGCTCACGAAACCGTAGCAGCTGCTCCACCTCGGGAATATAATGTTCTGGGCTTTGATGTCCGATATTAGGGCAGATATAGAATCTGATCGGTGAAGCGACATAATATTCGCTTCCGGGTGCGGTATTCTGTCGATGAACATTTTCGTGTCGGAGTAGTTGAAGTGAATCAGCTTATCCGTAGGGAGTCGTCCGCAGTCCCGCATGTAGGCGTTGTAGTAAGCGCCGCCTCCGTTATCTGTCCCCATCGCGAATGTATGATACTCGTTATGAGCCTCAACAATCGTCCCGGCGATATCTTGATAGTTCATACCGGCGTAACGATTCGCGTAGAGGAGGACCATCTTACCGTCGCCCCGCATGCCGTAAATAGTGTGCACAGTGTAGGATTGCTTGGTTCGCGTTGCAGGGTTCCAGTCGGACCCGCCCCAGTCGACGCCAGAGAATAGCTTGACGTAACGCGTCTCGCCGCTGAAGTAATCCTTCTGCAGCTGCTCGAACGTCTTATCGGGGTCGCAGCACCTCTTGAGGTCCGTCTCCGTGAGCTCGGCCATTCCAGCGTCGACGGCGATGCCCATGACCTCCATCATAAACTTCTTCTCGGGGTAACTCTTGAAGTCGTTGTAAATATCGAGAAAAGCGGGCCCCGAGTAGGCAGGAACGATAACCTGAGGTAGGTGAAAACTCACTCGGTTTAATGCCAGCTTCGACCTGTCCGCGTGCACGAACTCCCCCAAAAGTGGGTTGAGCAACGTCCCATTGTTCGGGCAGCGTAGACCGTGCACGCTGATCATCTTGGGTATCGCCTTCACGTCGTTTAGCGCGTGGAACTTATCCTTACATCCGCACGGGATGTGCCACACTCCCTGAGACCCGATCTGATACTGAGCCTCTAGACATGTGTCGAGGTCCTTAGAAGTCCCCGCAAAGATCGTAGCGCGAGAATCTGGGTATGCTTTCTGGACCTGCGCCACCTCGTGGATGTGGTCCGGGTCGAGATCTTGGCATTCGTCGTAGCACACTACGGGACAGCTGTTTCCCCTAACTTTCGAAACGTCTGTCAGGATGTTGAGGAGCTTAATTGATCCACCGGCAGGCGTCTCTTTGTAATAGAGGTTGTTCTTATACCCGCGCGAAGTGACGTAGTCCGGGGGGAATATAGATCCCCGCTGCATGTCCATCAGCTTATCAGCGATCGTCTTTAACTGCTCCCGTAGGGGGGTTATGTAGAGCGACTTATACCCCGGTAATACGTTCGCCTTAAATAGCTCGGCGGCCCCCAGGCCGGTGGAGTTGTGGCTGGCGATGCCTCCCGTGTAGTAGATGTGGTCGTCGCTATCAACGCGGAGATCATACAGCTCTTCGGAGGTGCCAGTGTTCCTGGCGCTCAAGACCGGCGCGTAGCCGGCATCAGTTTTTATGAAACTTCCCACCCTGATTTGGTCAACAGGCGTGGGACCGTTGACTCCGATCACCAGATGCTTACCAGCGCATCGTAAGACGTGATGGGCTGTCTTAATTTCCCACACGGTCATTGCGACAGTCTTACAAACGTGCGTGACGCGGACTGCGCCACCCGGGGCGGACACCTTTAAGTCCATATGCTCCACCGACCTCTCTTCCGCGATTTCACTTTCTTTAAGCACGAGATAACTCGTAGCTTCGTTATTGTCACTCGTCAAGAAAACCCTCGCAAGCTACGGCGGCGAGGGCCCCCACATCCTAACGGATGAATATGCAAGGATACGCAGGGCCGCTCCGCGAGGGGCCCCTGTTTGCGACACACCCCATTTCGGCAGATTTGGGCAAAAATCACGCATCCCACACGAAGTATTTTTCTTTGTGTGTTGATTTTTGTAGGGCTGCCTCAAAACTAATTAATGACTTCAAGAAAAAATAAAAACAGAGTTAAGAAACATATCACAGATCGTCCCGCGCCTTACCTTCCGGGGCTTTACGCTCTTCAAGCGGTCAGTGCGGACCCAAAAGGTCCCGACGTCACCGTTTACAGGGAGACCGCAAAAGCCGCTGTAAAGTGGAAAGACCAAGCGGCGCACTCCGGAAAATACAAAAAGTTCATGCTGCGGCACGGAGTCGATGCGTGGGACGTCTACGGACCCGACGGACTCGTCGAATACTACTGCAACGATATTCTATCGGGGCCGATGCCGCGCGAGCTAGAGGACGACGTAAGTGTAGACAGGGAGGAGCTGATCAAGGAAGCCAAGGACGCAGTGATGGACGAGAATATAGTTCTCGTAGTCAGCAGCGAAAGTCGTCCCGGTTGCAGCGCCGGGAACCACGCAAACCTAGCGAAGGTTCTATCGGTCTTCGTCATGGATTCAGACGACAAAGACCTGGAGCACATGTATTTCCTAGATAGTCGGTCTTTCGAATGCCGGACTTTTGCTATGTTCGTGAACGTATCCCGTGTAAGCCCCGCGCTGCAGGACGCCTACCTCGACATGCGCAGGACTCTGGACAATGGCTTCCCCCTAGAGACCGATCATTTCTTGAATACGCTGGCCACCAGGCTAGCAATATCCAGGACGAGCTACACGACGAGCCTAGTTAACGCCTGCTGTGACCGCAAAGGAGACTCCGAGTCTCTCCGTGTTCGCTGGCACTTGGCCAATGATGTGGTGAGGCATGCGTTCTGTAAGTCTCTCGTGGCTATCCTGAAGGATGCAATCGTATTCAAAAAAGGAGAGCCTGAGGAATTTGAGGAATCAGCCGTTCTGGTCAGGTCCTTGGAAATCATTGACGTGTTAAGGTCGGCCCTGGATAGTCAAGACTGACCCCTGACTCGAATATATGCAGCAAAGACATACGCCCCCGGTTCGTATCAACCTCAGTGTCTCCGCGTGCGCACTTACCGACCTGACGTCCGGCCATCAGTGTTACCACGCTGTTGGGCGCTAGAGAGGTCATGGCGAACATAAACGGGCGGTCCACGAAACTCAGGGGCTTGTCTTCCGGGTAAGTTTTGAAATAAGACCCCATCAGGAATCCAAAATTAAACCCCGACGCTGGGATTATCTCGGCCTGGGCCTTGCTCAGATCAGACCGCGAAGCCTTGCCTTCCCGCAGCGCTTTGTTTACGCTGTCAAGGTTGCGCAGAGCTTTACTTACGGCGGCTCTTCGCCTTGGGTCTCTACGAAGCTCGCTGATAAGGTCGTAAACGAAAGAATTAGAATAGTCATCCATGTCATCAAAATCTACAAAGCAGGTCGAAAAAGAGAAAGCGGATCGTTTCTCCAAGGCGCGGTCGTCAGGCTATGTCGTGTGGACCCGAGAACAAGGAGAAAAAATCAAACAAATTACCAATGAAAAACAAAGCACAGAAGAACGCGACGCCATTGTCGCAGAAACAGAAAACAGAGAAAGCGTCGAAGAAAGATTCAACAGCTAAGACCGAGGAGCATGAAGACATCATCAAGAAGGTGATGGCCATGATGGCGCCCATGGCTGAGTTCCACGAGCCGGTAGTGGACGCCGACAGCAAAGACGTCAGAATATTTTGGGACATAAGGCTCGTGAAAGGTGCGAGCACCAAGATGGCCGGCACAACGGGAAGCGCATCGCTACCCGGCCTGCTTACGGACGGCCAGCTGCGCAACGCATCCACCATCATCCAAGACGAGATCGCTCAGAAAATCGCTGGCCCTCTAGCCTACAAGTTCCAGCGCGAAGCTGAGGCGCAGTCAGGTCAGGAACTTGGTGATATGCAGTTCGACACGATACCGGACAAGGCTAAGACAAAAGACGATGTCGAGGAAGACCTTGACGCTCAGGCTATGGAGAGCGGAGAAGACTCGTCTGAGCAATACGAAGAAGACGAGGAGGAGTCAGACAACCAATGATCACCGATCCTAAAGGTTACAGGTGGCCCCGGGAGAAATCTTGGTGGGACAACCTGACGATACCAAGAGATACGACTGCTGAAGAGTTCCTGATGTTTAACGCTCCCGCCCCGCAAGAGCACGACTTCATCATGTACACCGACGGCAGTGGGTGCACTAAAGGGTGGGGCGCCTACGCCGCCGTCATAGAACGTGTGGGTCTCCCTCCAGACTCCCTATCGGAAAGTGACGTCCGGGGAGTCTTGAGCCACGACGTCGTATTCGGAGCGACATACGGGTCTACGGTGGCTCGTTCAGAAATGCGCGCGTTCCTCGACGGCCTTCACGAAATACTTCGCATTCGATGCGAAATCAAAAAGGAAGAGATGGACGAACTCGAGAAGTATGAGGCCAGCCAGGCTGGTGGCGTCCTTCGATCTCTCGTAAATGACGAGCGCGTCTCCGTATTATGGTTCACGGACCGCGCTAACATCGCCAAATCGATCCTGTTCAACGAAGACGGAGACCCCCTCATGAATAGAAACTCTGAGGTGGATCTATGGATGCGCTATTCCACTATAGCTCGCCATTTATGCATCACCCCAGTGTCGATCCCTCGCAACTCAGTCGAGGGACAAGCCGTGTGCGACGCCGTGTGCGGAGTCGCACGCAAAACAATCATGGCGGCCCAAGACGAGATGGCCGCCGTATCTCACAAATTCAAAGACCAACAATCATGGAACAACAAAAGACCACAAAAAGCTCAATTCTAATCGGACACATCGGTGACGTGCACTTGCGCGACACCCAATACGCAACACCAAAACGCAGCGAAGACTTCTTCACTGCGTTTTTGCGTGCGATCAAAGCCGGAGCTCCGGTAGTCGACATCTTCGTATTATGCGGGGACAACTTCGACAACTCCAGGCCGTCGGCCAAGATGATCAAGCAGTTGATACGCGCAGACTCCCTACTACGAAAGCTAGGAAAGAAGATGCTAGCGATAACCGGTAACCACGATTACTCCACTCCTACGTGGCTGGCTACCCTATTCCCAGACCGCAGCACGGAAAATAGCGACGGAATTATACCGATGGACGATCGTTCCGAAGTATACGAAGGTTTCACTTTCGTCGGTATTCCCGCCTACAACGCTGGCAAGTTCCGGCACAACATAGCGGAGATCGAAGCAAGCGCCCGAGGGGCGGACGTCGTTCTCTATCACGGTTTCGTTGATGGTGTTGTGCCGTTTTACGCTGGTAAGTCTGACCCACTACGAGTCGACGAGTTCCCGATCTCAAAAAAGAACAAGGCCTGGTTGCTCGGGGATATTCACGTTCAGGGAGCAGTTCAGATAGATCGCCCCGGGGGCGGGTTGACGACAGTCGCCTACCCGGGATCTCTGGAGATGTGCAGCTCCAACGAGCCTCAAGATAAATCCCTACCGGTGTATTGTCTCAGCTCCGAGCATATGACTCTGGATAACAATATACCGCTGACGACTAGGTCGTTTATCAAGGCGATCGTAAAGACGGAGGACGACCTCGATGCCCTGACGGAGAAGCTCGAGTCTCGCAAGGATGAGTATCCCCTGGCTTACATAGAGTTCAGCCGCGAAGTTCCTGGGACCACAAACCGTGTTTACTCCATCCTCGATGCGCATCGGTGCGTCATCAAATGCTTCCCACTTGCGGATGTCAAAGTCCACACGCTCCGAGCTGATAAAATCGACGGGGAGGATCTTGGTGTTGAGCATTTTGTATGCAAGCGCTTCGAGGCCGACATCGACGCTGATCTACAGGACACGGCGCTCGACCTATTCAACCGCGGAGACCGCGATGGCAACAATGTCGTGTCCGAGTTTGTAGAGCGCAGGCTCGCACTCATCGCCGAAGTCCGCACTCTCACCTAAACAAATACAGCGCTCTGCGCTTTCTAAAAACCATGATTAAAATTACAGGCATCAAAATCAAAGACTTCGGACGCCACCGAAGCATCCAAAGCGAATTCGACAGCAACGTCATCGGACTCACCGGACCTAACGGGTCTGGCAAGTCGACAGTCCTGCAGGCGATACAATTCGCACTCACCGGCACCATCGACCACCCTGACCCTCTCAAGGCATTCGTCCGGAGGTCTGGGGAGGAGGAGCCCCCTAAGCGCGCCGAAGTCACACTAGACTTTGTCGCTGACGGTAAGCCCGGTAAGATCTACCGCAAGATCACCGCAACGTCCAGCGCGCGCACCCTGTCCGGGCTGGGCTTAGACAAAGAGATTACTTCCGACAAGGGCGTCCAGGAGGCCTTGTTTAATATTCTGGGCGTTGACAAGCGGGCCATCAATTCCACGGTGTTTATACGACAGGGCGAGATGGCGTCAATGTTTGGTAAGGACACCGATCGTCGGGATTTCTATACTAGGCTTCTTATGCTGGGACATCTGGAAAAGATCGGTGACGTCGTAGAGAACCACCGCAAACAGATTTCAGGGACTATTCAGGAACTGGGCCCGGCTAAGGACGCGGCAAGATTAACCTACGAGGAGGCCGTCTCCTACTTCGAAGAGTGCGAGCGTGAACTTCTAGGTAAGAGCCGAAGAGAGGCCGAACTGATTATCTTGCGCAAACTATCTTCTTTGTTTGTCGATCAGGCGTCCGCCGAAAGAGATGCCGAGAAAGCTGAGCAAGTCATTGCAAATTTGCGACCAGGGGAGCGGGTATCGGACCTTCAGTCCAAGCTGGAGGTTACTAGGATCGACGTGTCTAGACTTTCCGAACTTCGAGACCGCGCTCGTGAAGCCAGACAGAAGCACAGCGACGCTCAGAACTCCATACTCAGACACGAGAAAGCGTCCGCCGTTTACGACGAGCTGGACAAGGCCGAGCAGGCCGTGCGGGAAATTCAGGAGGAGACGGAAGACCCGGGACCGGAGATTGATTCCATTAGCGCTAAGCTGGCTGGGCTTGAACGTAAGTCGTCGCTTATGCTAAGCAGGGCGGAGGCCGTGAAGTCCCTGGACGAAGCTAAAGAAAATGTAGACAAGCTCACCCCGGAAGTTGCGGAGTTGGAGGTGTCGTATCAGGGCTTTAGATCCGACTACTCACGAGTCGACTCTAAGCTCGCTATGATGTCCAAGATAAAGGGAGAACTGAGCGGAAAGACTTTCTCTTGCTGCCCGGCGTGCGGGTCGGACAACGCAAGCGTGGATTACTTGACGACCGAGATTGAAAATCTAAAGGAGTCTGCGGCCGCCCTCAATAACGAGGGCGGACTCGCTGGTGATAAATTCCGTTCGGCCAGCGCAGCCTTGGTAGAATCGTCGGCGCGGTGGAAAGAATCTACCCGAGATTTGTTACGTATTGACGAAGACCTCAAACAGCTGCGGAAGCTTCTCTTGATGTTCGACAAGGCCACCGGCGTGTCTAAGCTGGAGTCCCTCTTGGCCGCAAAACAAAAGTGGAGCGCCCGTCAATACGAGGACTCCCGGTTGCGTCAGGTCCTGCTGGGCTGCACCGACAAAGTTAGAGGCTTTTCGAGACCAGCCGACGGCGAGATATCCGATCTTAAGGGGGAGCTCGCAGACGCGCAGGATCTCCTTAACGCCTCAGTCTGGTGCTCCAGCGACGAGTCCAAGATGACGGAGGCCTCCGTCCTCGCGGTAAGCTACGAGAGAGACATCGACAGGCTTGGGCACGCCGCAGCCGACCTCAAGAGCGCCAACGATCGACTTAGCACCATCGAGAGCGCGCAAGACAATCAGATTGGAATGACAGATAGATCTTGGTTTGGCCAAGATGTCGACGTGATTACGATGGCCGACACCGACATAGCCGTCGCTGATCAAGAAAATCAGCAAAGAGAATACGACGCCTCCGTGGGTCGAAAAGATGCGGCATATAAGGCCGTAAAGGACGCGGACGCCAAGGTATCCGAGATGGACCTGCGCATTGAGGAGCAGAAGGGACGGAGCATTCTAGCTGACGACCTGGGACGCTTGCGAGACACATTCAAGCCGCAGGGCGCGTCACTTGACTATATCGACTACAAGTTTGGACAGATCGCGCAACTAGCGTCAGGATATCTGGCTGCGTCACGAGCTGACTTCATGGTGTCCCCGTCGACCGACATAGCGATGGCTTACGACTTTATTCGGACAGACCGTCCGGACGAGGTATGGTTGCCGCAAAACCGCATGTCCGGGGGCCAGAAGGTTAGACTCGCCGTCGCCACACTCAGGGCCATCCACGCTATGGTTATGCCGAACGTAGGCCTGCTGGCGTTGGACGAGCCTACTACGCACTTGGACGAGGAATCTAAAAAGTCCATGGCGGACATGCTCAGAACGATAGGCGAGGAAGGAACGCTTCAGATTATTGTGTGCGACCACGCACCCGAACTCGTAGACGCCTTCGGGGACGAAATAAAAATTCAAGAATAGGCATCTCGCACCAGCGGGCCCTAGCCAGGGCCCGCTGGTTGAGTGTTTTAACTAGCACGTATTGCCTCTTGTTAAAAATACCGACCCGCACAAGGATGCGTCATGTTAATCGAGAGAAGGCTAAAGTTGCTGTCCCCACTGCTTGCCGAGCGCAGGAATAATGACAGGAGCAACCCGAAGAGGGTCTTCTTACGCGAGAAGGGACCCCGGGGGGCTGACGACGGAAAAATCCACATACGCTCCCCTCTCCATAGGTGGGAGTGGGCTTTCCTGGAAGCTAGAGACGCATGCGGATACGCCGACGTAGCCACGTCCGCCATACAGCCTCTTCACTACTTCTCGGTCTCTAAGACTTCTTCCTACAACCGTCGATACAAAGATCGAGGACATCAGATGATCGACAAATTCGAGTCCCTACCGTCGGGGCAGGTGTTCTCGATGATGTTCACGCTGTCCCAACACATTCCCCCAGGGGGTGACGGGATGGGAAGGTTTACGAGAGCGCCGGACGAAGAAGAGTTTGACGAGATGCTTAGTCACATCGGGGAATGCCTCGGCATGTCTGAGTGGGGAGGTAAGTTTTTATACGGGAGGTTCGAAATAAAAAACGAATCTTACGATCTCGACGAAAACAAGGCCGCGCCTAAGATATAGAGCCACCCGGAAGCTGGGTCCGACCCCCAGCTTCCGGGTGCGCACAAACCAATCACATGAAAAACTAATTATGAATTTTAAAGCCGCTAGGGACGAGGGGACGATGACCATCATACCCGACCATCCCGACTTGCGTGAGTTTCTCACGCTTCACCATCGAGAGATGGTAAAAGAGAAGGGTAAAACAACGTTCGAAAATAGAAAGACGCCGATGTTCGGCGCGACGACAGTAGAGGGGAAGACCGGACTTATAACCTACCAAGGGTTCTGGTATAAACTAAGGGAGGAGATGATATCCAAGGGTCACCGGTTCGATCTTCGAGACGCCAGGATCGCGATATTACCGATGCCGAACCTACGGGCCGCCATGGTCGGCCTTAGGCCTATTCAGAAGCCCTGGATAATGCAGGCCCTAATGCGAGGAGACTCAGGGTTAATAGGCGGACCGACACGCGTAGGTAAATCTTACGGCATGACCGCCATATGCCGCGCTTGGCCCGACGCTAGGATTGTGGTGACGGCGCCGGGAGTGGATCTATGCTCACAGCTTTACGACCACTTCAAAGATACCCTACCTCACAGGGACGTAAAGGGGGTCTACTCAGGGTCTCGTAATCACACGCAGTCCCCCGAAATCACGATATGCTCCATGGACTCTCTCGACAAAATGGACCACGACGACACTGACATCCTGATAATTGACGAGCCGCACGCCTCAGTTTCCGAAACTCGCCTACCGCGGCTAGCCAAGTTTAACCGAACTCGTAAATACGGGTTCGGGGCCACACTCACCGGGAGATTCGACAAGAAGGACAGGCTCATTGAGGGCGTCATCGGTCCGGTCATAGCCAACATCACCTACAGAGAAGCGGTGGACAAGCGCGCGATAGCTCCCCTCAAAGTTATCATCATCAAGATACCGTTCTCTAAAGATACCGTCCCGGGTCCTAAGCTCGAGCGTAACATCGTATACCAGCGGTTACTGACCCGGTCTTCTAGAGCCGCGGCGCTAGTCCGAAAGATAATCCACGAGGTTATCCCCCTGGACTGGCAAACAATGGCGTTCATCCAAGACGAGAAGCAGGCCGAATATTACATGGAGCACGCTATGCCGGTGAACGGCACGATCGCTATGGCGAAGCGGATGCCAAAGGTGGCGGACCGCAAGGCTATAACCGCGGGCATCGCCTCCGGTGAAACAAAGCGCGTCCTGGCGTCGAACATTTACGTCCAAGGCGTAACCTTTCCGGATCTGAGGGTTGTCCTAAATCTAGCGGGAGGGGGAGCGAACACCACGGCTATCCAAAAGCCTGGTCGGTTACTACAGACGCGACCCCACAAGAACTACGGCGTGATGTTTGACTTCATGCTGGTTTGCCGGGATGAGCACACAGACAACAGGTCTTGGCCGCCCTACAAAGGGGTGTGCGGAGAGTGCGAGGCCCGAATAAAGGCGTATGAGAACATAGGTTACGACGTCATCATGGTCGAGAACGCCGCAGAGGCGCGCGACATTGTAATGGGGGCTTACGCGGAGGGTAAATAATTATGAGCAATAAGAACAAAGAATCAGACGGCGGAGACATGTGGGGCGAAAATCAATTCTCGTTTTCCGACTCCGAACAAGAATGCTTCGTTGAGTGGCGGTGTGAGTTTACGGGGGCGTTTTCTGACAACCTAGCGGTAGTCAAGGCTCTGGCGCTCGCATACCACGTAGCCACCGACGAGTTTGATAAGTCCCTGGGGCTAGATAAAATTAACGAAATGTCCATGGAGTCTTGGAGAGACGCCCGGATTAAATCTGTAAAACACTCGACCAGTCTATGGCGCGAGTACCGCCGGGCTTACCGCCTTGCGGGATTTTCAGATAGCGACTTCCGGAGAGCTATCTCTACACACGCACACCGAAATGGAAAAAAGAACAGAAGCTGAGGCCGTCAACTTGGCGCGACATTTCGTGCATCAGAAGGTTCTTATTATGGAGCGGCACAAGGTGCGTCGCAATCTGGACCAAGACCGACTAATGAGTTCACTGACTCCCCGGATGGTGAAAATGGCGAAGATCATAGAGGACTGGGACATAGACGGATCTTTGATAATGGAGTCCGTGTTTGCTTACGCCCGCAAAAACGGACACGCCGACGGTCCTCTCGTGAACATGCTCTACTCCGTGCCGTATCTCACGAAAGCCCTGGGCTACCGCCTCGGAGTTCCCTACGAGTCTATCTTGGATCGCCGGGACAAAAGCTTCATGTTCGATGACATGGACGCGTCCTACAAAGATTTCCTCATTCAAAACGTTGACTCAGGTTTAGACCTTGTCTTTGCTTCCAGTTTTCCCGTGGAGCACAGATACCTCCTAGGCCTTAATCGGCTTGATTTTCGAGTTGTCGTGCAGCTGTCACCTCAACTTTTAGAAAACATGGAGAAGAGCCGGCTCCTGACCTTGTGGATGGAGATGCGGAACATTACCTACCAGCGCGCCGCTAAAATATTCAACGACAGAAAACATGCCTTTTAATCCAGAAATGTCACAATGGTTGTCAGACAACCGGGATTCCTACGAGTTCTACCTACTCCACGCCATACTGCACGACCCGCTGCGGCGGGCGTCTCTAATGTCCGCGCCCCTGATACCGGAGGACTTCCGAAAGGAGGAGTTTGGTCTCGTGATGGGAGGTATGATCAAAGCTGTAAAAGTGATGCAAGTCATCGGCGGGGTAGTCCCGGCCCCTCCGACGGCGGAGTGGCTGCGCACTTACGTAGAGACGGCAGCAAACCAAGAAGGAGCAGAGGAGGAATCAATAAGGGCCGCCATGTCCGTCGTCGCGTCGCTACAAAACCCGTCCTTTAAGGAAGAGCATTACACCATAAGCCCCTACTTCGAGGCCTGGTATGGCGGCGTCCGAGCCAAGAGATCCGCTAGGCGAATACAAGCGGCAGACGTTCCGGACGTAGCGCTAGAGCTTGGTCAGATGCAGTCCGACCTAGCAAACGCCGCGCAGGCCGCGTCCACAGACGAAGAGGACGAGATGCTGATGGTCATAGAGAGCGAAGACATGACGGTCGTGCAAAGGCGACCAACCGGGATCATTGGATTAGACTCCTGCCTTAACGGCGGGTGGGGCCCCCAAGAGTGCTACCTACTATTCAGCGGCACAGGCGGCGGCAAGTCTATTGCGGCGGGTCAGTGCGCCCTCCACGAGGCGATCTCAGGAGGTTACCCTCTCATACTGTCAACGGAGCTCAGTCCGCGCGAATACGTCGTGAGGATCGTTTCAGCTGGTGCGTCGGTGTCGATTGACGTCATACAAGACTGCGAGAACTTCGCGCAGATACGCGCCGCGGTAGCCTCATCTCCTAAATCCATGTTCCGACTCAAGGAAGTCGACAGGATACTTCAGATAGTAAAGGATCGCATACGCATCAAGAAAATAAACGCAGACGACGGTATGTCGGCCCGATCCGTAATGGAGCGTGAAGCTCTCCGATATGAAAATCAAATCGGAAAACTTCCGACGTGGCTGTGCCTCGACTGGCTAGGATCTGTCGCCGACCTCGGCGGACAGGGAGGAACGTCAGAAAGGGCTATGGCTTGGGAAATTAGCGCCAACGGGTGCGTGCAGTTCGCCTACAACACCGGGATACCCGTTCTGGTATTGGCGCAGGCCGTTAACGACGCACAGCTAAAGTCTACGCTGGGTATTAGCGACATCGGAATATCAAAGGGCATCGGAAAGAACATGGTCGCCGTTATAGGACTGACCAACACGCTCGACAAAGAAGGCGTAAAAGCAGCGCTAGCCGGGACCGCTGACATGCCGAAGAAGATGACTCCTGACAAGCAGTTCTTCTGCGTGTGCAAAGCTCGCAAGGGCGAAGGAGATTACGTAGAGCTAACCCGGAACTTCAGGTATCAAAGATTTGAAGTGGTCGCAAAACGCTCGGCGGTATGAATAATTGGGCAGCATCGGAAATCAAGTTCCTTACGTGCCCGGTGCCGGCTATCGTTCTTGCCTTCTCTGCGTTGCGTGGGCGCGACACTGATTCTATAAAATCTCAGAGGAGGCGCATAGGCATACGGCACAGCTTTAACGGCATGCGCCCTACCAAACTGGAGCGAGCGTCGCGGCTTCGGTTGACAGACTTTCCGGGAGCGGACTGGACGGCCTCATACAGGTCGATCATGACTGAGACCGGAGTTTGTAGCAATGTAGCCGTGCGGCTCCGTGCAGAGGCTGCTGCGAGCATTAAACCGCACCGCAAGGGTCGCCGGGCATTCAGCTTCACGGACTTCGACCTAGACTGGAAGTCCCTGAGCACTAAAAAGATCATGGAATTGACCGGGGTGTCTCGGCCCCTAGTCTACCGGATGCGCAAAGAATATTTACAAAGTAATCACACAGACATTACAAAGTAGTCGATTCCGGGGTAATGTTTGTAGGTGCGTTTTCACGTAAACGCGTTAGCAACGGATATTACATCTTCATAACGCACTGTCGTGTAGTTCTTTAAACGTTGTAAAACCACAAAACCCGATCCTCCGCGTAGAAAAACAATAATACGCATACACGCACGTAGGGATCGGGTTTTGTGGTTTTACAACGTTTAAGACCTTGATTACTATGGACTTACGTAAATGCAACAGCCGTTGCTTCACCAATAACGCGGTTTTGCGTTGTGCAACGATCGCCCCGGTTCGTTCTTCTTTTAAACAGAAACGCCGACTCGCAAATCTCACGAGATCGACGAGTCTCGAACTGACATACTTCCCGGGAGTAGTGAGGGCGCCCACACGCAGAGATCATGGCTGAGACCGGAGTTTGTAGCAATGTAGCCGCGCGGCTCCGTGCAGAGGCTGCTGGGAGCATTAAACCGCATCGCAAGGGTTGCCGGGCATTCAGCTTCACGGACTTCGACCTAGATAGGGGCGTAGCAAGACGGAACTGCCCGGGGTGTCTCGGTCCCTAGTCTACCGGATGCGCAAAGAATATTTACAAAGTAATCACACAGACATTACAAAGTAGTCGATTCCGGGGTAATGTTTGTAGGTGCGTTTTCACGTAAACGCGTTAGCAACGGATATTACATCTTCATAACGCACTGTCGTGTAGTTCTTTAAACGTTGTAAAACCACAAAACCCGATCCTCCGCGTAGAAAAACAATAATACGCATACACGCACGTAGGGATCGGGTTTTGTGGTTTTACAACGTTTAAGACCTTGATTACTATGGACTTACGTAAATGCAACAGCCGTTGCTTCACCAATAACGCGGTTTTGCGTTGTGCAACGATCGCCCCGGTTCGTTCTTCTTTTAAACAGAAACGCCGACTCGGTATTATCCAAGTCGGCGTTTCAAGGTGGGGTGAAGGTGGCGCGTGAAACCAAAAAGTTGTAACAAACCACTAACCAGTAAAGCGCTGCACCTTCTGGGCGGACTATAGTCCCGCGATCGACGACCGGTCAACAAGTAATGACACTTTGTGAGTTTTAGTTTGACGCTCCCCAGTGGTGTGGATTAAGGATTACTCAGCAACATGATAAAAACCCGCGTGGGGTGCGTTCGTATCATGCTTTAGATTAACAAACCACGGGAGCTAACGCTCAAACACCAAAAATGAAAAACAACCACAATCTCGACGCAGAGGCGTCGCTACTTTCCGAGCTTCTTCTCGTCCATTCGGCGTTAGGGCGTGGGTATGTATCACCGTTCCCGGCTGCGCGGGGTATGGTTTTCACGTCCGCTTTACCGTCCAGCTCGATGGGCACATTCAAAGAGGCCGAGTCTAAGTTTCGACTTGCTCACAACGAGCAAAACGCTCAGATAAAAGAGCAACTTGCGTCGATGGAGGCCAAGCTCAAGGGGTTTCTTAAGAGCAACCCTTTCGACTCCCCGGACCCAACTCTTGTTAAGTCGATCAATGAGTTGAAGGAGTCTGCGGGTAGTTTTCAAAGCGTGACGTGGAAAGCCGAGAACACTAGTAAATCCACGCTAGTTGAGCTGCTGAAGAGATCGACTTACGGTGCCTTTACTTACGTGGATCAAGTCGGCAGTCGACTTTCTGCGTCCATGTGCGCGAGCGCTCGGCTAGCGGACGATTTTTCTTGGGTCACACTCACCGAGGGGACGACCGACGAGGCACTCATACGATCAAATAATACCGGTGGTGCGTTAATTTACACCCTCAACGGGGAGTCGTCCGCTTTCAACCACTTCTGCAGCTGCCATCACAGCACTGCGGAAAAGCTAATAGATCGCGTAAATACGACGACGTCGGGGAGCGTGATAGCAGGCAGCGCCGTGATTATCCCGACGCGGAAGGTTCGTAAAGCTTACGTGACCGAGCCCCGCAAGATCCTGTCACTGATGGACCGCGTCTTCGTGCGGGGTAAGGATCCCGTTGAGGACCGCATCAAGGTGACGATACACCCGGACTGCCGGGAGGAGTGGGACAGCATGATGTCGTGGGGAGTCGAGGATCTGGCGGACCGCGAGGGCGGCCTAACCGATAACCAAGTATTTTCATGCGAGGACGCACCGGCGTCAGCTGAGGTCTGCGTACTGTTTGGCAGTCGCGCCGCTATGACGCTGGCGTTCCTTGAGCTAATGACGGGTGACACGTGCCCCCCGTCTATTGAGCTGAACAAGTATCACCTCGAGGCGGCCAAGAAGTTCGCCCGTGTGATCTTCGAACTCTCCAGCGGGTTGCACCTCCTAGAGAATAGGGCGGCCAACGCCGTGAAAGCCACGGAGGCCTTCTGGAGCGAAGCCAAAATGGAGGGCGCATTGGCTGCGGCGCTTAAACTTGCTGGGGACCGCGGAGGTAAGTTTTCAAGGGGCGCTATCCGAGCGACGCCCGGTCTGACTAATGGGTTGGTCGACAGGTTGGTAGAGCGAGGACAATTGGTGGAGATGGTAGGAGTGGCTCAGTGCCAGATCGGTAACGCCACGCGCGCTTACAGTGTGGCTACGGAGCCGGAGCCGCTCAGCGCCGAGGAGGCCGTGAGCGAGTATGAGGAGGCAGCAGAGTCTCACGCGGAAGCGCCGAGTCTTATCTCTCCGACGGACGCCTACAAGGTCTACTGCGTGATCAAGGAAAAGGCTGAGCAGTTCGACTCCGATGGATCCTATCTGCCGCTAATACCGCTGCACATGCTCACGCCCGAGGAGATTAAACACGTCCCTAGACTCATGGAGACGCACGGCGAAGAACTTGAGCTTCGCGGGGGGCCCTTTGCGGATGAGATTGAGAGCATCACCAGCGACCCGGACTGTCCGGCGAATCATGGAGGTATAAACCTTTGGGTGCGCAGGCGCAGAGACGGATCAGAAGCTAGGAACTGGGTAAACGCCGACGCGCTCGGCTTCGCAAACACGTGGGGCGAAACCTGCAAACACTGAAAACATGAAAGAAATAAAAATAGGCGACTACGTTATCGCCACAAAATACAGAGACGGAAACCCGCAGGACCACTGGGCCGTGGGATTCTACGCAGGCGTAACAGCCCCGCACTACGACCCGCCGAGATACGACGTGGTAGACACGGAGGGTAAAAACTTTCGCGGTAACGGATTCCGAAGAATAAAAACCATAAGCGCGAGGCGCGGCAGGTGGATCCTAGCACGCACGCAGGGGGCGGAGCGCGCGGATTACTACAGGCGCAGCATCTGGGGATATGTCAGGGAAAAAATGAGCGACAAAACCCCCGAGGCACCATGAGCGACGAAGTAGGAGTAAAAACAAACGAAAGCGCGTTGCACGCCCCGCCCGAAATTAAGTCATGGGCCAAGAGAATAACAGAAGCGCAGGGGTGCGCTGGAGTTCTGTCGCGGGAGGCGAACGGTTACCACCTGGCCATCCCGTGCCCGGAATGCCTGCACACCCACAAGCAGAGAGAGGTAGACGAACCTAAGTATTCTATCAATCTCAGTATGCTCGCCGGTGTCGGTGAGCAGTTCCAGAAGGTCAAAAAGAACATATTCTTACCGACGACGATCATGGACGCCCTGAATCAAGGCAAGAAGAACGAGTATGGGTCGTCGATCTGTATGCGAACCAGGTCCAGCCGGTCGCCGCACCGGTTCCCGATACAAGATCTTCTGAACATGAGCACGGTCGAATCTAGGCACCCAGATATTCGAACCAACGCCGGAGTCTCAGGTAAGGTAGGCGGGGCTGATCGAGAATCTTTTTGGATAGAGGACGAAAAGACCGGAGTGATGTGCCCGCCACCTCCCGGAGAAGGCATCAAGTTGTCGGACCTTCCCGACGACCACCCCGCTATCGATTATTTGAGGCGTCGAAACTACGACATCAAGGACCTGGAGAAACAGTTTCGTTGCATATTTTGCACTAAGGAATTTCCGCACGGCGAGAAGAATATCTTTTATCGCAGGATGCCGGGTGGGTGGAGAGACACGCCGCAGAACCGGGTCATCTTCTACAGCATCATAGATGGGGTACCTATGACCTGGCAGGCCCGAGTCATAGAAAAAGAGAACGATTACATCAAATACATGCTGCACCCTTACGCGGGAGGTTACTTCCCCACCAAGGACGCCGCGCGAGTCGAGAGGGACACCAGGCGCGGGGGTTTATCGGGAGAATTCCAGTGCATACCGGACGGGGAAGGATCGTGGGGATACCTGTGGAGCCGGACGCACACGCGTGCTAATCCATCTTCTCCGTGGATGCCTATCGCCCCGTTCGACGAGCTTACATCCACGGGAGGTGCTAAATTTAAACCCTCCAAATACCGGACGGCTAAACACTCAGCCCGTAGCATCATGGGGTGGGACGCCGCGATGCAGAAAACTGTAAGTTCGGGGGAAGATCACCCTTGGGTTGTCCTTTGCGAGGGACCGCTCGACGCCGCACGCGTAGGACCCGGGGGGTTAGCAATCCTAGGCTCATCCCTTAGCCAAGACAACGCCGCAAAGATCGCGTCAAACTTCCACATTGTCTTTTCCGCGTTCGACTCGGATAGGGCGGGACGGGAGGCTACCGCCAAGATTAATAAGACTCTTATGGAAGCAAAGCATCGCGCCCCAGTTCTCCTGGGAGTGCTGCAGCTTCAAATACCCGCGGGTAAAGACCTGGGGTCAATGACTCCGGCGCAATTTCAAATAACCCTTTCCCGCGCAAAGAAAGCATTCTTGCGCGGATCATAAAAACAAAAATACCATGTCAAATCCATTCAACAAACTAAACCTCCCAGAAATCAAACCTACTGATCCTGAGAACCTCTATTTTAACCTGAAGAACGCTAAGCTCATCAAGAGCAACACGGCGGCCTTCTCCCTCCCCGCCGGCTACACGTGCCCCGGGGCTTGCGACTGCCTGGCGCACTTCGACCGCGACGCAAATAAACTCGTCGACGGTCCTAAGGCCAAGTTCAGATGCTTCGCAGCTTCCCTAGAGGCCGCGTTCCCCGGCGTTCGAAGATCGGTCGACCTTAACCTGGCCCGACTAAAGAAGGCCAAAACCACCGTGGGCATGGCCGCGCTTATTAGCAAATCCCTACCGAAGGAAAAGTTCAAGAACATCCGCATTCACGCGGACGGGGACTTCTACAGCCAAGCTTATTTCCTAGCCTGGGTAAGAGCAGCCGAGATGAATCCGACGCGTCTGTTCTACGCCTATACCAAGAACCTTCCCGTGTGGGTCAAGAACCGGGACGTTGTTCCTGAGAACCTCATTCTAACGGCATCCCTCGGAGGAAAGTGGGACGCCATGATCGAGGGGAACAACCTCAGAAGCGCTAAAGTCGTCTACCACCCGGATGAGGCCGACGCTCTCGGACTGGAGATTGATCACGACGACTCTCTCGCTCGCGGTAACGGTCGATCTTTCGCTCTTTTGATTCACGGAATGCAGCCTAAGGGGTCCGAGGGGAGCTCCGCCATGAAGAGGATGCGAGAAGAAGGAGTCAAGCACACCTATGGAAAAGTAGGATCGAAACACACAGTCATTACAAAATAACATGAGCCCAGAAGTAAAAAAATTCCTTGATAGCCAGCGTGATGCTGGTTCATCAGGCGCAGCAAGAGAAAAGACCCGCGTCAACGTATCGACACCGGAGTTAGAGAACAGGCTCAAGGCCTACGGATCCCAGACCGAGGACTTTGAGATAACCGATGAGCACCGAGACGCGATGATTCGAATATTCCAGAATCACGAAAACGTGTTTATTACCGGAGGAGCCGGGACCGGTAAGACGGCACTTATCAACAACGTCATCATACCTGAGCTTGACCACCGAGGTCTGATGTTTGGGGTCTGCGCCACCACCGGCATCGCCGGTAGTCACATGGGAGGTCGGACAGTGCACTCATACCTCGGAATCTTCCCCTCGACGATTCGGTTTTCTCCGATGGAGCCGCACCCGCAAGATCTGACACCGGAGAGAATACTCAAAGTCTACGAGACTTCCTACGATAGCTGGGCGGACAATCTGGCGACTAAGCCGAGAATCAGAACGCCGCTCTTTAAGCGTCTCCGTAGTCTGGAGGTTCTGATCCTAGACGAAGTATCTCAGGCTGCCGGCGTTGGCCTACTCGGCTACATCGACTTCATGCTTCGTCGAGTTCGAGAAAAGGACCTTCCTTACGGCGGCGTGCAGCTAATCCATGTGGGCGACTTTTGTCAGGCGCCTCCCGTGGAAAAGGGCGAACCGCGCCACGCCCCAGACTGGGCCTTCCTCGCTCCGGTGTGGTCTGACGCCAACGTGCAAACCATAGAGCTCACGAAGATATTCCGACAAGCCGACAGGGAGTTTGCGGAGTTTCTCAACAAGGTGCGCATGGGCGATCCGGTCGATCCTGCCTACGTTCAGAGCTTTGTGCGGACACTAACGATGGAGGAGGTCCCGGACTACTCTTTCCTGGTTTCCCACAACGCGCAGTGCAAGGATCTTAACGCGCAGGCCCTGGGGAGGTTCCCGGCACCGACCAAGTCCTTCCCTCCGAATTTCGTTGTCTTAGAGCAGCAGATGAGGTGGGCGGACGATACGGTCTCAAAGGCTAGAAGCAAGCTGGTCGGTAGTCGTTCCCACCTATGGGACAGTTTAGACCTTCGAATCGGGACCCCAGTGCTCTTCACTGTCAACCATAGCAAGGGATTGTATTTCAACGGAACCCGAGGCGTCATCAAGGGCTACGGGCCGCCACCAGACAGCTCGCCGCAGGAAGGTCCGCCAGCGGCGATGCGAGAGGACGACGACAAATACTGCGTCTATGTTGAGGTGCCGGACAAAGATAAACCAAGCGGGACGCGCCTGATCTACCTCCCAAGGTTCGTATACACTCGAAACGACAAGGAAGACCGGGACGAAATGATGTCTGTGGTTATCGACGGCAAGCAATCCCTGACGCACCGCTACCCGGTGCTGAAGCAGTTCCCATTAATACCAGCGAGTTCTATCACCCTCCACAAGTCTCAAGGTATGTCGCTGGACAGGGCGATCGTGCACCTAGATTCTGTTTTTGCAGCTGGTCAGGCTTACGTCGGCATGTCTAGGCTGCGAACGGCTCGGGGACTTGTCCTTACGAGCTCTAACTTTGAAGTGAAAACAGATCCGCACGCTGTCGATTTCTATCGGAAAGTGCGCCAACAAAAAAAATAATATAATGAACAAAGAACAAATTAAGTCAGCGTCAGAAGACGTCATCTTCCAGGCATTCATCGACCACCGCCGCGCTGTACAAAAGCGGTTAGAGCAGGCCAAGAGCCGCGAAATTAAAGCCATTTTCGATTCTTGCTCGCATCCGCCCTCGTCGAAATTAGCTGATGAGAATGTCCAAAAGGTCGCCCCGGAAGAATACGGGGAGTGCGCGCCCTCCTCGGAAACGCCCCAGCATTACGGGAGCGGCGTAGGAGTTCCTTGGGACGCCCAGAAGAAAATGGAGTCGAGCGGCAACGCCTTCGTTGATGCCAGGCGATGCGACGGTATGAAATATGCCTTCCGCGTCAAGTCTGACCTAGAGGGCGACCTTCGAAAGGGCGCTCACTGCTTGTTGGCTGCCGCGGACGAGCTGCGACGGCTTAACAACTCAGTGGTGGAGGACGAGCTGCAACGGCTTAACAACTCAGAGGCGGAGAACGACGTGGCGAAGTTCGACTTCTCATCATTTGAGGAGGAGGAGCTTGAATACTTGCGCGCGGGGTGCCCGCCCCCTCGTAATTTTATGAGCGCGTATGTGCGGGCTAGAAACGAGGAACTCCCCAAGTCGGAAAACGTCATGCGGGATAATTCGAGTAAGACTGAATCATGAGCGACAGACGAAGGGGGTTCGCGCAGGACGAAGTCGAACCCCCGTATGACGACGGTGCGCCCCCGAAGACACTGAAGGTAAGCCGCCACATCGATGACGTGTTTTACGTCGCCGGTCGGTCCCCCGTATTGGGGCAGGAGCAATACGACGTCATGTTCGTGACGGCCTCCGTGGAGGACGACGAAGCGACTAATCAAGCCGAGACCAAATTCGGGTTTCGCATTAACCAGCCGGCGGAATACTTGAAAGGGTCCACCGGGCTTATCCGGGACGTAGCCTTACGCGCCGGGATTGACATGGACACGTGCTACTTCACTGCCGTGTGCAAGTGGCTCCTCCCTAAGGCCAGGAGAGCAAAGCCAGCCACCAAGATACTGAAGTGGGGCCTCCCCGTCCTAGAGGACGAAATCCGACGCGTTAAGCCGAAGATTATCGTCTGCATGGGCAAGCCGGCTTACGACATGGTGTCGGATCAAAAGATCGGATTCAAAGACGGTCACGGTTGCTGGTTCTGGTCCGAAGACCATCAAGCGCACGTCTATTTGATGCACGCGCCGTTCACGCTGGTCACTAAGCCAGACTTCTACGAGACGTTCCGGGTGGACTTTAAGGAGATTGCTCGGCGCGTAGACATCCTGAGGACCGGAGTCATACCAAACGACCAGGTCAACTACGAGGTCCTGCGTAACGAGCAAGACCTCGAGGACTGGATCGCGCGCATCGAGGACCTTGCCAACGGTTGCCCCGAGTCCCAGGGTGCCGACGAGTGGCCCGGTATAAGGTCGGACGATGGCTGCCCTCTGCTCGCCGTTGACTGCGAGTGGCACGGCCGCACGCACATCGACGGGCAGCTGCGAACAATACAGTTCGCCTGGTCTGAAAGGGACGCGGTCGTAATTGAGTTCCGTAACGAGAAGAACGAGTGGAGCTTCGACCACCCGGACGCGCCGCCGGATCTACCGCCGGACCTGTCACCTCCCTTTCCTAAAAATGTCGAACCTTCAATCTCGAAAGCGATAATCGAGAATTGGGCCGACGGCGACCCTCCGGAGGGCGAGGAGGGGTGGGTGAGACGAGACGAGCATAGTTGGACTAGAGAAACGCCGGCACCTCAGCTTCTGGAGACGGGTGACTTTTTCAGTCGTATGATAGACAAGCACTCGGAAAACGCCGATGACTGTTCTCCCGCCGAGCACGTCCGGCGTGCCATGTCGCGCACGGACGCTCTAGTGCGCGCGGTTCGAGGGAGAAACGAGAGTCGCCACGAGGTAGAGGCCAAAGCTTACAAGGCTGTAGGGGCTCCTCTCGCGGACATGCTCTCTCGTATCAACGCCAAGTACATCGGGCACCACTACGCTGCCGACTCCCCGTGGATGCATCACAAGCTAGGCATCACGGTGTATCAGCGCTGCGAGATGGACACCGAGTTCGCCCAGCAGACGTGTGACGAATCGAGCGAGTTAGGGTTAGAGCGCGGCATCGGGATGAAATACACGACCCTCGGTCGGTATGATCAAGCGCTCGTGATGTGGAAGCGTAAGAACAAAGACCTCGTAAAAGGCGGCTACGGCTTCGTCCCTAGCGCGATCCTGCACCCTTACGGGGCTCGGGACGTCATCGCCCCCCTTCGGGCCTACCCGCTTATCAGGCGCCAACTAGAGGCGCAAACGCTATGGGACTACTACGTGAACCTGTTTAACCCGTTCGTGACTGACGTCTTCACAGACTTCACGATGCTGGGTCTACCAGTGGACGTCCCCATGCTGGACGACCTGAGGGTTCTGTTTGCCTTCGCAAGAGATAAGCTTGAGGTCAAACTACAGAGGCGAATCCACGAGGAGGCCGCCAACAAGCTACAGAACCGCATTGTTCGAGAGTTGGGCTTCAAGGCGCTGCAGAACATGAAGGGAGACATCACCAGAAAAGATGAGAATGCCATCGCTCAGAAAGTAAAGGAGCTCCTGTTCGCAGGGGGAGACTCCAAAGGTATGTCCAGTTGGTTGTCTTTGCTGCGGCATTTCGTGGACTCTCAGAAGTTCAACATCCGAAGTCCGGACCAGATGCGCAGGTGGTTGTTTACCGTCGAAGGTCTCGAACCCATCAAGTCGACGAACCAGAAAGCGGCGGGCCTGCCAAGTATGGCGTGGGACAAGGTGCTGGAGCTTCCCCCAGAACGTCAGAAGGTCTACACCCCCGCGGTAGACAAGCAGACGCTGTCGATCCTATCGGAGCAGTTGTCGGCGCTGGATCAACTGCTGGACCTCAACGCCGTCGGTAACATCGCTAAGGCCTTCCTGAAGGAGGCGTCGAGCCACGAGGACCCGGAGACGGGAGATACGACAACAGAGGAGCACGGACTGCACTCGTGGCTTGCCAGTGACGGCAGGATACACGGTCAGCTATCAACAACGGAAACGGGTGAAAATTTTCGTAGACAAACAAAAGCATCCGCTTAGGGTGCTGTAATGGAAGTATTAGAGAAAGATTGTGAGATGTGCGGCAACACATTCACAGAAGTAAGTGCCGCTGTCATGCGGCAGAAGCGCTATTGCGGGGTGTGCACGCCCGCAGAGCGGGGTAAGGTGAATAACCTAAACTTAGAGGACTGCTAGGCGCGTCCGAGCGCCTACCTCTACGCTACGACTTCTACATCGCAGGTTGTCAAACCTTGGTAGAGGCAGACGGGGAGCAGCATTACCAAGAAGGACCTGACACATACTTCGACACTAAGAACTTGAAAGAGCACGACCGAAGAAAGAATGAATACGCCAAGGAGAACGGCTTAAAACTTATCCGAATCCGTTATCGCGCCACCTTTGCCGAGGTCCGCGAATTAGTTTGTCTAAAACTCGCCCCTTTAATCAGTAATGATTAAAGCAAACCTATTTAATTCAGGGGAACCCTTTTCGAAGGCAATCCTGAGCGAAGCCGCCGCATGGCGGAACGTGCAACGACTATCCCGAAAGGGAGTAGAACCAAGTGGTTCGAAATAGTAGGGACCCGGCACGCGTCGGGTCATGATATAGTCTGGTCTGCAGACATAATAAATAAACTGCAGCTGTCACCAAACGTGGCGGGCTTAGCTTAACGAGCTAGGCTGAACACAACGAGAACCCGGTCATGGATGCCTAACACGCTGAACTGGCCCGCATATGTAAACAAGAGAATATCAAAGTCTATAGGAGCAGTTATAAAAGAAGCACACGAGGAGGGTGACCTCCCAGAAGACCTACTACAATGGGTGGATAAAGATCCTGAGGATTTACCTTCTATACGGTCCGTTGTTACGGCACCGGATGGTATGGTCTTTGTGGAGAGCGACTACAGCGCTGCGGAGAGCTTCGCGCTCGCTATCATATCTGGTGACGCGGATTTGATGCGCATCCTGTATGAGCCTGACCCGGACTGGGCTTACCTGAACAGCGACAACCCTTACGGCGCGTCGTCGGTACGCGTGGGGTTTTCTGAAAAGTCTCCCGTTCCCGTCGAGGCGCGGGACCCAGACTTCATCATGAACGTCTGGAAAGACGGGGAGAAGCTGGGACCTGTCACTGAAGACATGCTGGCTCGCGACTCACTTGGCAATCTGAAGAAAGCCAAGTATGACACCCACTGGTCTCTTGCCGAAGCGACTTTCGATAAAGGTCGCGAGATGATGAACGAGAAGGTGCAGAGGACCGGGGCCAAGGCTATTGGGTTTTGCGTCGCGGAGGACTCTGAAGTCCTGACCCGCGACCGTGGCGTCGTAGCTTTGCAGTCGGTCTCTCTTGACGATCTGTTATGGGACGGCGTCGAGTGGGTAAGTCATGGGGGCGTCGTCAATACAGGAGTCAAAGAAATCATCAAGTATCAAGGACTTCGAGCAACAAGGCTGCACGAAGTCTGGACGGAAGAAATCGGTAAGTGCAGGCTAGAAGAGGCTTGCGCCAGATCGCTTACGCTTGTCAGGTCCGCTGGCCCGCTCAGCATCTTGCCCGATGTTTCCAGAAATTCCAAAAAGGCGCAGGTTGTCGGGCGCGGAGACCTTGACGCGGCGTGTCGCGCGTTCATCTGCGGGAAAGCGCAAACGTATGATATCCTAGATGCTGGACCGCGACACAGGTTTACGTGTTCCGGAGTTCTTGTTTCGAACAGCGCCGCTTACGGCGCGTCGGCCGGGTCTATCGAAAGAAAGATCGAGTCCGACACGGGCATCAAACCTGAACCAGGAACTGGCGATAAGGGGCTCGACATGATTGAGGCCCGGCAGCCTAGGGCTACGGAGTTCATGCAAGAGATGGCAGCCATACCTAAGACGCACGGAATGTATCGTGCGAAGTCGGGACGCATACGCCACTGCCTCACGCATAGCGCTGGGTCTGGTGTTAACTGGAGGGTGAGAAACTCACTAGAGTCGTCGATGGGTCGCGAGCTCCGTAACTACCCTTTGCAGGAGTCAGTTGGAGCTACCGCCGCTAGGGCCTGCCGCATGCTGGGGGAGGCTTACCGGCGTCTTGGTCTACAAGCGCGCGGCATGACGTGCCTGTATGACTCTGTGGTTACGATGTGCCCGCCGGAAGAGCGCTTTCTAGTAGCCAGGCTGCACCAGGTTTACATGTGCGATCACAACACGTGGGACTACGATGGGCGGCTATTGAAGTTCTCCATCGACACGGACATCGTCTACAAATGGTCCACCCCACCAAAGGGCGCAGAGAAGAAAGAACTCGAGTCCCGGGATTACCGCCCGGCGTCGGCTAAGCACAACATGCTGGAGAACTGCGCGGACATCACGATGTTCGCCGGAAGGTAGACGTGCAATTACGACTACGACTGCGTCATAATAATTTGATATGGACATTCTTATGATGCTCGTCTGTGCGCTCTCGGCGGTTGCTTTTGCGGCCTTCCTTGTATGCGCAGTCTCCTTCGCGGCCACCGCCGTCGCCGCCTCTCTTGGCGGTATCGCTTCCGTGGCCGTATCCTGGCTACCAACCATTGCGTGTCTCGGAGGCGTTGCCTTCGTAGCGAGCCTGACTGGTTACAGTTAGGCGCAACCAACCAACCAACCAAATATATCCAACATCGGGAGAGCTTACAACTCTCCCGCTGTTGACTTCTTTACCTAGCGCGAATTAAGGTGCACGCATGGACCTCCCCGCAGTAACGCCCGAGATGCTTAAGCAGCTGAGCACCCCCCAGAATAACCTGTCTAGCTACTCTTCGTGCTTGTGCGGTAAGCAGCTGAACGTGACCGAGAGCACTAGGCCTTGGTACAGCGGGATCGTGAACTACCCGGAGCTCATGTGCTTGGAATGCCGAGTCGAGTTTGAGAACATGCCTCGCATAGTGTGCGTTGGGTGCAAGTCTCTCATGGGTTTCATGACCCCCGGCAGGCAGAAAACTGGCTTCGTGTTTGAGAGAATGCGTCACTACCACATAGCAGACTGCCCGAAGTGCAACTCGGCCGCAGTGTCTACTCCTATCCTTGAGCATGAGAGGTTTTGTCGGGATGGTCGCATACCCACTCGTCGTAACTTAGATTTAGTTGAGGAAATTCAACAAAAACACTTGAATGCTTCTAAGGAAGCTGACAATCTACGATCCGAGTTCGAAAAGGACTCTCATCGTAATGATCATTAAACCAAGAAAGACAGCGCAGCGCATGCTAGCTCAGCGCATCACCGCTCCTGAATTCAGAGAGAATCGCAAAACCGGAGCTGTGACCCTGCTCCTGTCTTTTGCGAACGTTCGAAGCGACCAGTGTCACTACCCGACTACAAAAGAGCTCTTCTTGTATGCGGCGGGTAGTGCTGAAGAAGGGGAGGCCCCCGACGGTCTGGACATTTTGCTGAAGCACCAGTTTAACGTGCACCTCAACAACAACGACAACGATAAAGCCAGGGCCATCGGTATCGATATCATACCCAAGAATGTCCTAGCGCACAAAATGGTGGCCTTGTCGCAGGTCGAAAACAAGACCGTAGTCGTCGAGTGGCTCTTAGACGGTGCGGTCTGTCGCATCACTAAAACCCCACCTAACACGACCGCGTCTTTACTGCAAAAGCTCGTGTTAGACCTGGACGCTTTGATCAACGCCGAGACCGAATTCGCGGCCGGAACAAAGATCGGATCATCCGGAACTGTCGTAAGCGTAGGCGTGAACACAATGGAGGTTCGCATAAAGCCCGGAGCTAAGGCTGCTTCGGTCTCTTCGCAGGCAGTCGACGCCCAGGCAATCGCTTCAGAATCAGACTAACAAAACAACCGGAAAGGGCGGACATTCACGTCTGCCCTTTCCATCTAAAAAAAATACTACTATGGCTAAATTTATTCCAATCACCGACGAAACTAAGATCTGGGGAGAGGGCGACTATCGCCCGCTGCTCTCAAAGAAACTTCGTGGACTCGGCTACAGCATCGAGATGATCGGCGCCGGCTCCGTAAAGGAACAGCTTGACACTATCATCCTCCCTTCGCACGACTACTACAACCTAGACACCGAGGACCAGGCCTTCCCTACATCCGTCGCTCCGTGCTGGACTGATGTCACCGATGCGCACGACGGCAGGCACTTCGCTCCGTCTTCTTGGGCGGTCCCCCTCATCGTCTACCCGTTCTTGGGTGAGAAAAAGGAGCACTGGCTGTCCCCTCAGAACCGAGGAAACATGATCGGCGGAGGCGAATGCGGTCGCGATCAGTTGGCGGACGCATTCGACGATCTCAAAACCTGGGTCAGGTTTCACAAAGAGTTCACCAAAGACCAGAAAGATTTCTTCTTGTCCAAGCCTGACGCTCGCACCGACGCTCTCGTTCCCAACCGATCGTCGCGATACGTTTCTCTCGGTTACGGGAGCGACAACAAGAACAAGGAAAAGCGTATGCAGGTCCTTCTCTACACCGGCACGGCGCACTCCTACGTCGTGGAGCAGCTCAGATGGCTTCACGAGGGTAACGCGCAGCCTCGTGATCCGAACTACCCGCGCTATCTCATCGGAGACCCCACCAACCCTAAGAAGGCGCTTCCGTTTCACGTCTCCAAATTCAAGGTTGACGCCAAGGATAACACGGAGACAAACGTGCTGTGCCTGACCGAGTCTCGGGGATACCTCGACGATCGTCCAAAGGAGACGACCATCACGGATGATGTCCTCGCGAAGCGTTTCCCGCTGTGCGACCCGAACAACTGGAACTTCCCCACCTACGAGGAACAAGTGGAATACATGGTGAACAGCTACGCGGAGGAGGTCACTACGGAGATGATCCGAGAGGCGTGCGGGCATCGCTGTGAAATTCCTGAGCGCCGCAAGCGCTCGTTGATCTCTAACTCTCCCGCGGCGTCTAAGCCCGCGGCGAGCTTCGTGGATCCGCTTTCCGCTGTTACAGGCGGGGCGTCCGAATCCTTCGTCCCCGCGCAAGGGGCCCCCGTGGACAAAGCGCCTGCGTCAGCTCCTGTAGAGAGATCCCCAGATCCTGGCCCGGCTAAGGAAAGCGGCGAAAAGTATTGGTCCGGCGTTAAAGGTGAGGCCCCCAAGAAGCGCACCTGCGCTGAGCTACAGCAAGTCTACGAATCCGGGAAAGCCGACAACTACAAAGTTTGCGTCGACGGGTCCACTTGGGTAGGTATCGCTGTGTGTGGTCTGTTTGAGATCGCACGCCCTACGGAGGATGCACCGCCGCCCATGGAGGACACGCCACCTGCTATGGAGGACACACCGCCGCCTATGGGCGGGTCCGACCAGGAAAGCCCGGAGGATGCTATCCTTAAGATCCGCCGCAACCCGTTTGACGACGACGCTTACGCCGCACTCTCCGAGGACGTGAAGGCGTCCGTTGATAGCTGGGCACGCCGTGTCTACGAAGTAACCGGAGGAGACGCATCCGTCCAAGTCCCGCAGCCTCTCCTTGATGAGGTGATCCTACTCCTGGACTAACACAAGAGAGCGCACACGCACTCTACTACCAAAGGCCGAGCAGCCCCGCTGCTCGGCCTTTTCTAACTTTTACCCATCTCAAATTACTATGAACGAAAACGAAAAGACTTCAGAAAAGGAGCCGGAGGAAAATAAAACCACCGCCACATCAGCGGAAATCTCATTGAAGATATACGAAACCATTAAGGCAGCCAACGATAAGACAGCCAACGATAAGGTAGCCAAGAGGGTGCCCGCCAAGAAAGCCGCTAAGAAAGCCGCTAAAAAGGTCGCAGCCAAGAAGGTCGCTAAAAAGGCAGCCAAAAAGGCAGCCAAGAAAAGACCGTCCTACAAACCCGACCTTTTGAGTTCCAAGAATCAAACCATCAAGCGTCGCATAACGTCCGATAACCAAGGAAAAGTTCTGCACAGCATGGCGGAGAACGTGAACAAAACGATGGACATCTTGAACGAGAGGTCCGCCAAGCGGCCCGTCCGCTTATACACGCCCTCAATGCTACGTAAGACACTTTTTCCGTTCGAGGAGATCGGCATGCAGAACGTCATCGGATGCATCGGTCTGCGCACGCCTACCGCCATCGAGATGGTAGCCCCAGACTCCGTAGGGAAGACCACATGGATATTCGACTTCTTGGGGAGGGCGTCCATGATGGGCTGCTACTCCCTCTATATCGAGTGCGAGAACAAACAGATGAAGCCGGAGCACATCTCCAGGATCCTGCACAAAAACAAGAAGACGGCCGCGCTTCTCCTGAATACTATCGAGTTCTCCAGCGCCCGACAGCTTGTCGAGTGTGACAACACGATCAAGCAAACCGTTCCCGAGCTTCGCAAGAGATGCGACGAGAACCCGGAGACGAAGGGCAACCCCATATTCGTGGTGGTCGACCCTTGGTCCAGCCTTAAGTCTTCCGCGGAGGCCGTGGGTCGATCAAGCTGGGGCTTACCGGCGAACGCTAAGAAAGAGGCGCCGAAAGACGCCCTCTCTGGGTCCAATATGGGGCACTCAAAACACGCTCAGGTCACTAAGCGAGAGATGGGAGAGTTCATGGATGAGTATAACTGCGTCATGATCTACGTAAACCACCAGAACGAGCGCGTCGATATGAAGAAATCCCTACCTTCATTCATGACACCTTCCGAGACTAAAAACGACACGCGCATCGGCGGGCGGGCGTTCCGTCAGTTCTGCGCCTACAGGTTCACGCTGATGGGCGTCGGGGACATTAAGGAAAAGTCAGGAGATAAACTCACATACGGGCAGAACGTCCGCCTGACGATGATCAAGAATAGCTACGGGGCAAAGCTCCGACAGTGCGACTTCGCGCTTTACTATGACAAATACGAAGACACCAAGGAAACCTACGGGCGCCCGTTGTCCTACGCCCCCGGGTTTGCCTCGTTTATGGTCAAGCGCGGACTTCTCGGGACGACCGTCAACACCGCCAACATGTCCGCAGGTCCCCGCTACACGTGCGACGTGCTTGGATGCGTAGCCGTCACCGACGAGGCGTTGTACGCCGCTCTATACGCAAACCCGAACGAGTTGGAATTCGTCGGTGCAGCGCTCGGCATTGAAGGCTACGAGGAGCCGGTAGACGAGGAAAAGCCACCGGATGAAGATGACGACGATCTCGACGAGATTGCCGGTATGGTCGAGGGGCTAGTTGAGGCGACCGCAGACGAGCAGGGAGAGGCAGAGGAGAAGCCACCAACAATACAGTAATGCCACCACGTAAGAAAATAACACCCAAGGTAGTGAAGGCCTCCGGAACCGGAGTAGCCCGCACTCTAGCCTCCATACTCGGCGTGTCCCCTCTAGAGACCGTTGAAGAAGTATGCGAGCGCTACTCAGAAATGGACGGAATTCCCCCGTATCAAAGTATGCTCGTGTCCGAAGTTGTCGGCCTGTATGCCTGGGAAGTGGATGTCGCCAACAGCATCATGAACTCTAAGCCGGGAATGGTTTCCGAGTTCGTTGACGAGATGCTGTGCTCGTCCGGGGAAGTGTGGGTCGTAAAAGACACGCAGCGAAGCGGCAAAGACGCCATATGGCTCGTTGCCGCTTCGAGCCAACGAGACACACCGTTCATCAGGTCGGTGTGGAATCTCCCCATACGCGGGATATTCCACACCGTAGTCACCGAAGACGGAAGAACTAGCGTCGTAACCGCAGTCCAATTATCATCATGCCACCAGCTGTAAAAAAAACATCGTCGAAAGACATCAAGATCGAATCTAGAAAAGAAGTCGCTACCATGGGTCAAGTGAAAGCATATGCAGAGGGTATGAAGAAGATGCCCTACGTCCTGAATCAACTCGGGTTCGAAAGCCTCCGACCAGGTCAGGACCGCGCGGTCAAATCCATCATGACGGGCCGAGATTCCGTGGTGATACTGCCGACTTCCTTAGGTAAGTCCGCATGCTTCGTGGTCCCCACGTTGTGCATGGGGTGGAAGACTATCATCATATACCCGCTTATCGCCCTGATGAGGGATCAGTCAACCTCGATGCAGCGCAAAGGACTGGCCGCTGCGACGATATCCAGCGCCGAGACTGACGGGCACAACGCTTCGGTCCTCCGGGATTGGGCGGCGGGCGACCTGCAGTTTATGCTCGTCTCCCCGGAGCGATTCGCCAACCCGGAGTGGGCTAACGTGGTGCGACAGTATCCTCCTGATTTCGTAGCCCTCGACGAGTGCCACACATTCGCGGACTGGGCCGACACCTTCCGTCCCGGCTATAAGTCCGCGGGCCTCATGATTCAGGACGTCGCTCCCAAAGTTGTCGCAGCTTTCTCAGCTACGCTCTCGTCCGACGCTGAGGCTGAATGCCGAGCCGGTCTTGGTATCGAGGGGGCGGAGTTAATCTACCACTACCCGAGACGGACTAACCTGCACCTGTCGTCCCTATTCACCGAAAATCAATCCGACCAGTATCAATGGTTGCTTGAGAACTGCCCGGGGGCGACGATTGTTTACGCGTCCACTACAAAGCGCGTGGAGCTCTACGCGTCCACCCTGCAGTCTTACACAGATCGGGACATCCTGTTCTACCACGGAAAGATGTCCACGAAAGATCGAACTTACCAGCAGGACAAGTTCATGGCGTCTCCGGACGCTATCATCGTAGCCACGTGCGCCTTCGGTATGGGCGTAGACAAGGGCGACATTAGGTCCGTAGTCCACTTCGACATACCAGGGACGCTAGTGGCTTACACGCAAGAGTTCGGGCGCGCAGGTCGGGACGGTGCGGATTCTTTCTGCACGATTATTCCGACCAAGGAGGGCGTTCGCACGCAGCGACACTTCATCCGATGCGGTAGTCCGTCCCAGGAAGACATACGGAAATTCTGGGCCGCAGCCAAGAGTATGCGCGAGGGATCCAGCGGTATTATTACGGCGAAGCGTGACGACATAGCCCGACAAGCTGGCGTCGATACATTCGCGGTGCAGTCGATAATGGCTTTCTGCCACGGCGAACGCATGTTCATTAATGACGAGAGTGCCGCACGCAAGTCACGCGTCCGTTTCGCTGAGAACATTCCGTCCCTCACTCCTACGGACAAGAAAGCGCGAGACGCCATTTATGATATCGGATTGGAAGGGGATGACGGGTGGGTTCAGATAAACTTGGACGAGCTGGCCGAGCAACTCAGTCGGGCGCCCCAGACGGTAGCCGGCCATCTGCGTAAGATGAGCAGCGACGGTAAGATCGAGTGGGTTAGGCCGTCGACTTCAAAGCCCCTCAGGCTGGGCCTGTCACCCGATGACATCCCGGCGGAGGCATTCCGACGGCTCGACGACAAGGCTAGGTCCGCCGAGGCCGATCTGCAGCTGGTTTTGACTTACGCGAACCAGTCAGACGACATGAAGCACACGTTTCTGGAACAACACTTGAATCGATGAACACGCAAGAATCACCACCAACTACCGCCACGCCCCAAAAGTTCCAACGATTAAGGGCGTATCATCATCGCCTTGTTCGCTCCGTCCGTTGGCTTTTAGTGAGGAGGCTGGCGATTAAACCCCACCCAGTTTACGCAAAAGACCCAGCATACCGGCCAAGCGGTTGTGCGGCAAAGCAAATGAGATTTGAATGGCAAACGATGCCTCAAAACTGGCGCTGGTTCTAAGCGCGAACGCTTAAATCCTACCATGAATACCGCGCAAAATAACTCCGAAATCGCCAATAACTCCGACGCGGTAGTCATTGGCAGCGATGCCTTGTTCTCTGGTTTCTGGACAGTTTCGAACGCTGACGGCAGGGATTACGACGGCGAGCAACCAATAGAGATATATGATCACCCCGAGCGCGGTCTGTGCGTTTGGTTTGATGATTACGCACCCGGGGACTCGACGCTATTTTCGGGCAACGGTCACGTTCCGGTCTTGATGTCAGGTCTTTTATTTTCCCCAGAGAACGTCCAAGGTGTGGCACCGCTACCAGCGGGAGCCGACTCCGAAAACAGGGTTGAGGTTGTGGCTACGCAGGATCATGTAAACAGTGGGGCTGGTGGCGGTTGTCCACCACCGTCTTGTTCTCCTTCTTAATTTTCTTAGGCGTCACCTGCCTTTGAGTGGTGAGTTCGGAATGCAAGACCGCTAAAAACAAAATGAATATTAAAACTAGAATATCTGTTCGGATCGAGACAGTGGATGTCGAGACAGGCGAGGTCATGTCAGCCGAAAATCACCCGCATGAGTTTCCGTGCCCATCACTCGACGGTCGAGTTGGTGATAAAATAGACATAACAACTCTTGGTCGTGTGGTCGCCGCCACCGCCGCCGCCCTTGCAGCCGAGCTTCAACATGGCGGCCTCGACAGCTCTGGCGTCAGTGTCTGTTGAGCATGTATCGAACGCCCACTGACCATTCGTTTCATTAACATTATGATCGCTGAACAATCTGTCCCGTGGATCGGCTGCAATTCCTGCATACCAGGAACTCGCTGGTTCGGTGAACTTGTTCATGTATGCCACGAGGGCGTCGTAGACTTCTTGGGTGGTTTTCATTGTGTTATTTCTATGGAGAACGTCCAAGGTGTGGCACCGCTACCAGCGGGAGCCGACTCCGAAAACAGGGTTGAGGTTGTGGCTACGCAGGATCATGTAAACAGTGGGGCTGGTGGCGGTTGTCCACCACCGTCTTGTTCTCCTTCTTAATTTTCTTAGGCGTCACCTGCCTTTGAGTGGTGAGTTCGGAATGCAAGACCGCTAAAAACAAAATGAATATTAAAACTAGAATATCTGTTCGGATCGAGACAGTGGATGTCGAGACAGGCGAGGTCATGTCAGCCGAAAATCACCCGCATGAGTTTCCGTGCCCATCACTCGACGGTCGAGTTGGTGATAAAATAGACATAACAACTCTTGGTCGTGTGGTCGCCGCCACCGCCGCCGCCCTTGCAGCCGAGCTTCAACATGGCGGCCTCGACAGCTCTGGCGTCAGTGTCTGTTGAGCATGTATCGAACGCCCACTGACCATTCGTTTCATTAACATTATGATCGCTGAACAATCTGTCCCGTGGATCGGCTGCAATTCCTGCATACCAGGAACTCGCTGGTTCGGTGAACTTGTTCATGTATGCCACGAGGGCGTCGTAGACTTCTTGGGTGGTTTTCATTGTGTTATTTCTATGGAGAACGTCCAAGGTGTGGCACCGCTACCAGCGGGAGCCGACTCCGATTCCTAACCAAACTTCACCGCTGGCATCTGTTGCCAGCGCCGACTTGTTCGCATTCTTCCGAATTACCTAAACCCTTTATGATACCAATAACCAAATCCGCCACCGCAGACACACGGACCTGCGACTACGCCAACACCACCAAGGAAACGCTTTTAGCTTCCAGTCGCACCCATATCGGCGACGTAGTAAAAGCCATGGCGTTCTTCATCGGCAAACTCACCGAGGCCGCTGGGGAGCACGACTACGACAAGCTAACGGCAATCGACTGGTTCCATGATGACTTCATCACAGGATTCGAGAAAACTGGATGGTGGGACAATCATAGAAAGATTCACCGACACCATCTCGGACAAGAGGACGGAGTGCCAGAGGATGTGAATCTTCTCGACGTGATCGAATACATATCGGACTGCGTGATGGCAGGGATGGCGCGGAGCGGTAGCGTCTATGATTTGGAGATGACGCCAGAGATGTTGGAGCGCGCATTCAGGAACACGGTCGAGCTACTCAAGGCGGAGGTCGTTGTTTCTGATGCGAACTCCCCTGACCTTCGGCCCTAAGAGGGTCCGTAGCGTCGGACAGTTACAACCGCCCGGACCATTGAATTGGACGGGCATTGCTGGCGAAATGACAACATATTACTACGTCTTGCGCGAAGGGGGGACATCGCCACAAGTCCGCCACCAAACGATTATTAGTGCTCGGATCGAGGCTGAACGATTAGCTTCAGCTCATGAAGGAGAGGTTTTTTCAATCCTGATGTGTGTCGGGTTTTCCCAGGTATCTAAAGCGAGAACCTTTTGGGTAGATGGAATTGACCCTAACGTCATGACTTAATTTAAGGAAACACCACCAACCCGCCCGGACCATTGACTTGGCCGGGCATTGCTGGTGAAATGAAACCGACTATAGGAAAAAAATATCTAATAACCACAGACGAATGGTTTATCGCCCCCGACGGGGAAAGCTACCGAGCCGTATTTGGAACCATAAAAGCGGTCATGTCTGATGAGCAAACCCTCGGAATAAAAACTAACCGCGGGTCAACAAATTGGTATGTTCAAATCGGATCCATGTTCATAGCGGGGTGCCAGATCCATTACGCCGTAGAGACGCTCAAAGTCAGCCCAACCCCACCGATGCGGGAGCTGGACCATGAGGGAAGAATTCACCCCAATCAATGCTTGGCATCTGCTATATTCCACGCTGATTAATAAGCGCGAGCCTGAAGAATTACAAATTGACTTTATCGAAAAAATTAACAAATCATGAACATGAAAACCACGACTACATCAAGCGATCTCTTCATTGACGAGGATGACTTATCTGAGGCACTCCAAGACGCTTGGACTGACCACTGCACAGACACGGGGCACATTCCCGGCTTTCTCTCGTTTACCATGGGAGAGAATGGAGAAGAGATTCAAGCTGACTTTTTAGGGTCACATTTCTCGACTATGGTAGCCGCGCTCCTCAATTCTAGGAATGAAGAGAAAAGCGTTGCAATCGAAGCAGATAGGAAGCCGCTTGAATGGCGTAAAGGACCAGCGCACGAAGACTTCGATTCTGAAAGCTACTTCTGGGGCGACGGCGAAAGGATCTTAGTAATCGTAAAATACAGCGACGGAGAGAAAACAATCCTCGTCGATACGTCATGCGATGAACACTACTCGGTCCTGAATCTACTTGATGGCACGTTTGACGATTCCGGCGTGTGCCCCGAAGAAGTAATCTGGTGGGCTGCTGTGAATCCCGACAACTGGCCATCTTTGATGAACAACCAAGATCAAACATCGCCATGAGTGACTTCGATCCACATAAAGACTGCCCCACACCCTCCGCGTGTGGATCACATAGCGTTTGCCTTGGCGATTGTTTTGCATCGTCTTGTTCTCTCCTGCCGTGTCCGTTTTGCGGTGGGGAGGCAAAAATTGAACGCTTGGGAAACCGTCGCACCAGTTGCATCGTTGGATGCACGAAATGCCACTGCACCTTAGAAACCAATGAACAAGGAGCGGGGCACTTCTGGAATCTTAGAGAGAACTCCTCCATCCTGCCACCGAAAGATAAAAATAAACCATGAGTAAAACAAAATTGGATTCATCTCCTTGTGACGCACTTACTCCGAATATCATTTCGGACATGATTCAAAAAATCGCCGACATCCCCCAACGTAAAGGAATTTACTTCTTAAGTTCTTCAGCGATGAATGTCGTGAGATATGAATCAATAACAACAACCGAAACATCACCAGTTATTTCAACTCTGCTCGGGCTCCCATTAATGGTGATGCCAGATCAGAAGTCAGATTGCATAATCGTCGGGGACGCTAAGATTTCCGAGGCGTATCGAGACGGAGTGATTTCCGAGAATCTATTGCTCTCAATTATGGAGCAGATTGTCCCCGACTCTGACGGGGGACTGTAGCCAATACCAACCCAAGCCCGCTCGGACCATTGAATTGGCCGGGCTTTCTGGGTTAAGTGACCGGAGAAAAACGACCTAAAAAAGCATTCCGTATCGCCCAAATCTTGCTCTCTTTCTTCATTTCTTGGGCGGTGTTGGTTCTGTTGGCTCTGTGCCTACTGTCGTCGCCGGTGGGGGAATATGTGGCGGGGGTGGTGTTGGCTTGGTCTCTTGGATTCTCTCAGGGGGCGGCGCCGGTGACCTTTTTAAGAAAATGCTCGCATGACGCATCGGTGTTGCCAACCCCTCGGGGTCGCGGTATACATTGGGTGTGATACCGGAAGACGAACCATCAGCGCCCCCGGGGGTGACTCTACGTGACCCAGAGGACTCGACCGCCACGCGGAGGGCCTTAGAGTCTGGCATAATGAAATCCATGGACCGTTACGCAAACGGGTTTTCCTACGGCGGAGTGCGTCTAGAATTGGTCGACCTCAAGTATACCGACAAGGAGGAGTATTCCCTGAAAGATCAGGCAGAGGCCAAGGCGTCTGACAGCCTGTTGCATCGCCGACTCCGCGGGACCGTCAGGTTGGTGGACGAGGAGACCAACAAGGTCCTCGACACGAAGAAGAACATGACCTTGGCCCGCGTGCCCTACTTAACGGAGCGTAACACCTTCATCAACAACGGGAGCGAGTTTAGTCCGGTGTCGCAGTCTAGACTTCTCCCGGGGACCTACGCCAGGAGGCGCGCCAACGGGGAACTCGAGAATCACTTCAATACGAGACCGGGGACGGGCTCCGCGATGCGAGTGTCCTTCGAACCCACCACCGCGCAATACAGATTAAAGATAGGATCCTCAGACCTGCACGCCTACTCCATCTTTCGAGACTTGGGAGTGACCGACGAGGAGCTCTCTCGAAGGTGGGGACCGGAGATACTTGCGTCCAACAAGTCGAAATATTCAAAGCACGCACTCGCGCGGGCCTACCGCAAGTCTGTTCCCAAGTGGGAGCGTGACGAAGGACTTCCTTTTGACGAAAAGGTAGCAGCCATTCGAGCGGCTATGGACAGGGCGCAGGTGTCCGACGCGATCATGCGAAGGAACCTACCCAACCTGTATAGCCAGGAGAAGGCCGCCAGTTGGCGGAGGGCCGGAGCCGTCATACAAATAGCGCAGGACATGATTAAGAGATCGTCCGCGACATTCGCCCCGGACATGTCTCCCGACGAGGTATCCGACGACTGGGTGGGGTTTTTTGATGGTGTCGAAAAAGCTGCGGGATTCGAGCCCGATATTGAGCCGAACGGGATGCGCGAGGTGTACAACTCAATCTACGGCAACCACGGACCTCAGCTCGCCTCGATGCGCGAGTGGCCCAAGCACTGGCTAGACGACGAAAACCAGAAGGGTTGGCTGCAATGGTATGAGAAATACCACGACGGGCAGCGCGGGGAGACGGACGAACATCAGAAGAAGAGGTGGAAGTCCTTTAAGGCGCGGCATGGTGCCCAATTCGTAGCGAAGCCAACGCCCCGACGGGCTTTCGCGCTACGTAATTGGGGCATTGACCCTCTGAAGATGCTACCGGGAGACAAAGCCCTGCAGGTGGAAGAAGAGATGGAGAAGTATCGCCGAGGGGAGTTCGTGAAGTGGTTCATGAACCGTCACGACTTCGACGACGACGCCGCCATCAATCTATCCCTAAAAGCGGGCAAGAGAGGCGCCGAGATGCAGGAGGGCGTCCCTACACCCCGGGCACTCATGGCGATGGCGCTAGACGGATACATACAGCCCGAAGATTTAAAATGACCACCAAATCAAAACAGAGACATCAGTATATCGCCGACGACGACGAGTTTGAAACATACTCGTCTATCGGCGTGGACGGTCTACTTGCCGCGTCGGAGAAGCTACTAGCGGTCAACCGGGGACTGGCGGAGACTGATGACCGAGACTCGCTACCCAACGATCGCATCTACATGGTGGATCAACTGATGTCCGAGAGGGTTAAGTTGGATCACGGAAAGGTCCTACGAAAGATGATGGGGCGCGTGGCTCGCGCGAAGAACCTGAATCCGATGGGTCCGGACACCTTCGGAGAATACACGACCGGCTACATCACAAGTAACCCCCTGGTCCCAGCGCTGGAGGAGATTAACCCGATGCACATCTTGGAGCAGCAACGTCGAATTACTAAAATGGGCCCCGGAGGCATCGGGGATCCCAACGCTATTACGGGTGACATGCAGGCTGTTAGCGCTTCGCAGTTTGGGTTCATCGATACCATTGCCGGACCGGAGTGTCTGACAGGGGAGAGTGAGGTATTCACTGAGCGTGGGTGGGTTCCCTGGTGCGACGTTGAGGACTCGGAAGTATTCGCGTGCGGGAGCAGCGATAAGATCGAGTGGCACCGCGCGGAGCGTGTCGTGCGAGAGCACTACACCGGAGAGCTTCTGGTGGTCGAGAACAGCGAGGTCCGCATGGCCGTGACGCCTAATCACAGGGTCATAGGAAATTTATATCGAAACGACGGAGAGGAGCTGGTCCTAGCGGCAAGCAAACTATACGGACTGCCCGTGTGGCTGCCTCGCCTATCGGGCGTGTCGCACGTCGGAGTGTCGGGCGACGACTGGCACACTGAGCATCACGACGGTCTAGTTTACTGCGCTTCAGTCCCGGGGGGTCGTTTGGTTGTCAGGGACAGCTGCGAGTCGGCATGCTACTGGACTGGCAACTCTGAGAAGGCCGGTATCGATGTTCGACTGGCTTACGGGACTCGTATCGGGTCCGATGGTAAAATTTATCAGTTGCTTCTCGACCGTCGCACGGGTAAGAAATCTTGGGTAAGCCCTACCGACCTACAGGGCAAAACACTAAAATTACCAGATTAGATCATGTCCAAAGAGAACACCGCACCCACCGCAGAACAAATCATATCCGCACGCGCTCGCGGCGTCGGTGACTCCGTCGCCTACATGCCGGAGGCTCGTCGTAATAAGATCATCAAGAGCCACAGCGTCCAGTCTGGGCGCCGTGACAAGAACGTGTCGGGATTTCGCTCGGCCATTCGCGGGGGGTCCTAGTGTGTGGGTATGTCCGCATCAGTTAGGCGTCCCAGACACTACAAGTCTAAGATGGCCACGGCGTCTCAGTCGGCGGCCGCCGTTCGAGAGCTTCTCGCTTCGTTAAGGGGTAAAACCAAAAAGAGAAGCGAGATAGCGTCCGTGCTGGGGTGCTCCCCTCGCACAGCAACGCGCATACTGCGAGGCGACGACGTTCCCTACACGGCACGCATATCCCTTGAGTGGGTTCGTCGCATATGCACCTACACCCAGATACCCCTGGAGCAGGTCTTCGGACTCAATACGCGGCAGATGGGTCAAGGCCTCGTGTCGTGGATAGGAGAGGATTTCTTTCCGAGGGCCTTGGAGAACGCGTCGCGTTTAGGAGTTTACGTCGTCGCAAGGTCCCACGTAGGTTACGGCCTTAGCGGGGCTTTCTCGGTCGAGCACCACGACGGGCGCGTCAAGAAGGTGAGTATAGGCTTGCGCCACCCGGCAGCTTCTTATGTGATGAGTGCCGCCGACCCTCCGACACACAGACTTACTGTCCGCGAGCAGGGCGACGCCTTATGGCTAGAGCACATGCACCCGCTCAAGGGTAAGGTATCGAACTTGGCAATGACGGAATACAACCTAAAAAAAACCCTAGAAAATGTCTTCAAATTCTACAACTCTATCGCTCAAGGACTTAGTCGAAAAAGAAACGCACGGCGGCGCCCGAACGCCGGGTGACGCTACGTCTGATTTTATACGAAACCTAGCCAACTCGGACGACGCCACCTTAGACGAGGATGACGCCGCCGACACCCCCGACTACGCACCTACCTCCTCTTATCAAGCGGCCCCATCGGTCATCTCCCGTGTCCTCGCGTCGCCGGCTAGAGGGGAGTTGCTGGCCATAGCTTCTTTGCTGGACCCCGACAACATAAAGCGGCACACCATCGTGTTCCACACCCCTATCGGGGAAGTTCGATGCGCCGTAGACTGGGTGGGCAACGAGCCGTCTAAAATACTGGTAGCGGAGGGGTTAATCATCGTGAAGGTTCGAACGTCAGATGTGACGTTCCGCCCATCCCCTGGCGCAACATGCAAGATTAGCTTCTTGGGCTACGCCGGAAGTATACAGGTCACTTGCCTAGAGGCACCTCTGACCATGTACCCCGGAGTTGACTTGCTTTGCTTTCTACCTCACACTAGCCGCATGGAAAAATCTGGCGTGCTGAATGAGAGAACCCCCTCCGCCGTGTCTGGCTCTACCAGCGATCGAGTCGATGAGAACGGCGAGGCCGTGGTGGGACTAGAGAAATCGGCCGGTGTCGAGGACTTCGACAGGGCGCGCGCCGAGGCAGAAAAGGAACAGGTATAATTCAAATTAGACATGTCTATTGTAAGTTCCGCATTCATGAAGGGGCCCGATAAATACGGGGACCCTTTCATGTTACCGTCCACGGCCACTTTCCCTTCGGACATAAAGTCTACGTTGGATCTGTGCCTATACCTGTATCGCGTAAATCGCCTTTACGGAGCTATTTGTAGTCGTGTGGTTTCTTACTTTGTTACGGACATTGAGTTTGAGGAAGCCGGGGATAAGGACGAGCAAGATAAACTTAAGAAGTGCCTAACCGAGACGATAGGAATCTTCTCTAAGATGCAGCAGGCAGGGATGGAGTGGGCCATCTACGGTAACGGATTCGTCAGATGCGTAGAGCCCTTCGACCGCTGGTTGTGGGACACTCGGGACGGGCAACTCAAAGTCTACAACCTCAGCATGTTTCCGGAGCATCTAGTCAAATATGACTGGAAAGCAATGACTTATAATGTCCCCGACATGCGTGCCATCTCGAAGCTCGAAAAGGGCGCACGAACCCCTGATGCACTCCGAGGCGCCCCCACAGTGGATCTTGGTTTTCGCGACAAGCCTTCAGCCTCCCCGGATAGATTCTCCGTTATATTTTTGGATCCTCGGTATTGCGAGCTTGATAAGGCGCACCACTCAGAGTCCGTGCAATACATTTACCGCATACCGCCGGACATGGAGTCTCGCATTAAGCGAGGTCATCTGCACGAGGTGAACAATACTCCTCGAGGTCTCTTGGCTGCTGTCTCCCAGTCGAAAGACTTTAGGTTCCACGGCGGTGAGATATTTCACTTCAGGGCCCCGTCCCCTACCGGTGTTTCCGATAGTGGCTGGGCCGTCCCCGAGATACTGTGGAATTACGACTCTCTCTACCAGTTACAGGTATATCGGAAGGCAGACTTCGCTGTCGCCCAGGAGTTTCTACACCCCATGCGGTTTTTCACGCCCAGCTTCGGGGACAAGATGGGAGACTCGGTGATGACCACGGTCATGTCTAAGTGGCACGGCACGATGAAGAGCGCCATCGCCGCGCACCGTAAAGATCCCACGTCTATCCAAGCGCTACCATTTGAGGCTAAGTATCAAGAGAGTGGGGGGAATGGTAAGACGATGGTGATGCACGACGTCGTCGAGGTCTACCTGGACACGCTCTTTGACGGCCTTGGGTTTCCGAGAGAGTTATACCGCGGGGCTCTCACGGTGGAAGCTATCCCGAACGCTATCCGAATGTTCGAGCGTCACTACGATTGGATGTATCAGCAGTTGAACGGCCTTCTCCAGTTTGTATCCAATACTTTTCAACGCTCTTTTAACGCAGACACGATCAGCGTAAGGCTAAAAAGACCTGCCATGGCGCATAACGCCGAGTGGATGCAGCTGCGTATGCAGCTTGCCGCCAACGGTGAAATTCCTCGCGGTGACGTCTATCCTGACGTCGGAATAAATGATCCCACTAGCGCCGCCGTTAGGGCCGCCGAGGAGCAGCAAAACATCGCCCGAGACATCGGCGAGATATCGGCAGCCTTCGAGAAAGAGAAGGCGCAAGGGTCCATGGCCGACGTGGCTATGATGTCCGCCGAGCAGAGCATCGCTGGAGCGCCAGAGGGCGGCGGCGGTGGCGGTGGTGGTGGTCTAGACTACTCTGTCGATTCTCAGGCAGATCCTACAATGATCCAGCAACGTGCGCAGGAAATAGCCGTAGAGTGGCAGACCATGCACGAGCAGCAGCCGAATTCGCATCGCGAAGAGATGAGGATGGCTGAGGCTACGAATTCCACGTTGTATGCTGCGGCGAAGCAGGAACTGGAGAAGTTGCGATCAGCTGGCGGCGCGGCAGGTCGCAACCAAGCCACGCAAGTGCTTGCGGGTTAAGCTTAAAAAAGGTAGCATTCGCGCGTGAGCACTCTTCGACCAGGCGTAGTTAGTCCGGAAATTAAAAAACTTAGGGAGTCCGCGATCGCTGAGATGGACGCCAAACCTTCTGGCGAGTCCAAGGCTCCGGAGTTAAAATTTGACGCCCACCACGGCTCGACTCCAGCCCCTGACGACGGGGGTAGTGAGTCGGATAATTGGGTGGCAAGATACCCGGGAATGAACAGCGAGCACGTCGGTAACGGGTCAGGAGGTCCCCAGTGATCCCGGGGCAGCTTGACCCTTACATCCCCCGCCACCTAGAGGGGGACGTCTCGGACTTCAGATCCGAACCGGGCGGTTCTGTGTCTTTCGACCACCCAGATGGCTACCTCGGACTAGCACCAGACCGCTCCCGAGTCACGCTGGGGGCTAAACAATACAAGCAGACTTTCGACAAAGACTACCGCATCAATAACATGGCTGAAGCTATGGCGGGGCAGTATCGGCGCAAGCGTCCGGTCTCCGGTCTCCGGCAGATTCAGGACTCGGTCGTGGGAAGTCTGAACGACGCCTACGACTGGGGGACTTCGTCTCAAGGTAAAGCTACAGGTACGGTTGCTCTACTGTCCGCCCTCGCTGCTGGGGGTCTGGGTGCGTGGTCTGGCCGCCGCGCCGGGGGGAGCGGGACTGGTAGGGGTCTGCTGTTCGCGCTCCTCGGAGGCGGACTCGGAGCTGCGGCGACGCTCTATGGTCAGCACAAGTTCAACCAGAGGACGATGAACAAGAAGGCATCGGCTGAGGTCACTGAGGCTCTAATTCGGGCGGTGCAGAACGACTTCATGCTCTCGCAGCAAGAGCGCACCGCCATGTTGCGGGGTATGGCGGCGATGCAGTCCCAGGACCGAGACGCCCTGTATCGCATGATACGGACGTCGATCGGAGCTGGGGCTGGCGCGATCATAGGGCGCGTCCTTAAGTCCAAAGGCTTGCTGCCAGCAATCGCCGGTGGTATCGTAGGATTCTTGATGGGAGGAGGATCCTCAGGGCCCCGCCCATCTTATAATCGTATGGGGCAACTCTACCGTTAAAGACATGAATAATAACGATCCATTTTTCAAATTAGGAACAGCCCTGGGCTTTGTAGTAAACGAGAGGGACACCGCGGACGTTCAGGCGTCCGTGTCGCAAGCGGCTATCATGCAGAGTGTGGAAGCCGCCCCGTTCAACCGGGAGCTGTGTAAGATCGCAGCGGCCGCCTTCGACGCGTCCGGCACGGGTAACTCACCGGAGGCCCTCCTGTTCAAGAATCTAGCGACCACCCCGGAGTGGAGCACCGGATACAACGCTTTCACGGACTGCGTTAAGCGGGCCCTAGCCAAACAAGCGGGAGCCGTCCCGCTCATGGCGCTCGCCCACGACAAGGTCGGAGGCGGAATGATGAAGAACGTCATGACCGCCGGTGTTCTCGGGGGTGGAACTCTTGGAGCTCTCGCGTTCCTCTTGGCCCGCAACGCGAAACAATCTTCCGCTAGCAATGAGCAGATGCTTGAAAAGATCAGAGCTTACAAAGAACTGAGCCGAGACATAAGAGAGGACATGGGCAACGAAAAAATCATGGAGCAGGGAGGGGAGGTTTATGACGTCTAGTGTCGTAGCGCAGAATCAGGAAGAGGAATTTATGAATTCCTTCGACGAGCATGAGGCGGCCGCGTCTGTAATCGATAAAAAAAAGGAGTTGTCAGCGGGAGATTCTTCCGTTGCTGCCACCATGAACCGCCTAGAGGAAAGAGCGGAGGAAGATCCCGTCGATAAGGAAGATTCGATCGTAGATGTCCCCGCCGCTAACAGCACGTGGGGAAACGAGCCATCCTTCCCGGGTCAGTCCTCAAAATACCCAGAATCACTTCGCGGGGTTGAACCGACCACTGTCGTTCTTAATCTAGGAGACGGTGAAGATCTCGCGAAGCTAAACGTGATCCAGAAAAAATCCGCACTGCTAGACCCTCAGGTCTCTATAATCACACACGAGCGCCAGCAATTCAACGGCGGGTGGTCGGTGTATCTCACATACGAGAAAATCCAATACCAGAAACTGTAATCATGCCCTCTTTTATCGATCAAGCCGCCGACAGCCTAAAGAAAACTTTTACGCCTGCTACGCCCCCTGACCGGGGCGACGAGCTCATAAGTCAGTTGGCCACCGGCGGTCTTATGCTTGGGGGTGGAGTAAGTGCTGCTGTCGCTCTGGTCAACTACCTCAAGTCCCTTAAAAAAGAGGAGGAGTTGAATGACGAGTCTCGACTCAATGACGACACCCTCTACATTCAAGCCCCGCCGTCAGGTAAGGAGAAGTCTGCTACAGCCAAAGATTGGCTGGCGCCCGGTGTTGGCCTAACTGCAGGCGTCGTGGGAGCAGGCGGTGCGTATGCTCTGACGCAGATGGTTTATAATTTCGCGATGAAGAAGCGTAGGCAGCGTATGCTCGACGAGGCCCAGAACGAGACCATCGCGCTTTCTGACGCTGAGATAGAAAAGTCGGCGGATACTAAGATGACGTTCTCGGATCTGGTGCTCGCCTTCCCCGTGGCCGTTCCGTTGTTGGCTGCTATGGCTTCCGGGGGCGTAGCTTACGCAGCCCTCAACAAGACCTTCCCGACAATCAAGAGGCCCGGACTTAAAGGACCAAGGCGGATACGGCAAGTGTCAGGGCCTGGGGAGATCGAGGACGTCACCGACGAATACTTACCCAAGTCCGCCGCGGCCAAGAAAGACTTCGAAGAATGCGGCGACGAGTTTCTTCTACTCGTGACAGATCAGATGGCCACAGAAAAGCGCGCCAGCATCAGTCTGACGTCCGACTTACTCAACGCGGCAGCGAAGCACGGAACTGGCGGTATGGCGCATGCCTACGAAGCCGGAGGCCTAGAGGCCCTCATTGAGATCGTAAAGGGGGCGTCCGATAGCCCCGCCGACCTGCCAGGGAGAGTGGTAGCGGCCGCTCTGATATGCAAGTCGGCCAAGCTTCGACCTGTCGCGTCGGTCTTGGCGTCGTCCGAGTATCAGGACATGGCCCCCGATATCTACGACACCGTATCCCGGCAGGACCCCGATGCTATAGAGAAGCTCGCCAGTGTTGGCGCTCTTATGCACGCGGTTATGTTCAGGCCTCATCTCGTGAAGGCCGGTGCGTCTTACTCTGTGGCGTCCGATCAGCTCCGGGACACCTTAAAGTCGCAGCAACCCAAAGAAATTGAGGAGGCGCTACAGACGGACGCGGGAGGAGTGCTGGCATCCGAGTCGGAAGAGTCTGGCGGTGCGGGAGATGGCGAGATAAACAAAGGCGCCGAAGACGACCCAGTGGACGAGTTTATGGCATTCGATAATCCGAACCCAACCCTGGAGTCCGATTAGATAAACAATTTACCTTAAGCCGAGGGAGTTAGCGCTCCCTCGGCTTTTTTATCCAAAAATATGAAAACAATAAAAGACATCCTAGTAAACGCAGAGAAGCTCACACCAGGTCGAAAATTTATCGTGAGGGGCTACGTCAGCTCCGCGGGGTTGACGATCAACTACGAAAGCCTGCTTTTACTGGGACCCTCAGGATACCACGAGATGCAGCAGGAGGACCTCGTAATACTACGGGCGTTCTCGGTTACCGAAGACATCGAGGGGGTGTCGTCCCCCGACCTTGAGCTTGCTCTCCGGCAGCTCATTACGGCACGAGAGAAAGTCAAAGAAGCGAACCCTTCTTACGCCGGCTACACCGAAGTCGGGGATGCGGAGTCTTCTCTAAAATACCTAGAGTCGTCTCCTGACAGCGTGTATATTCTGCGCGCTAAGAATCTGGGAGACGTCAGGGACCCGTCCCCAGCCAAGGGATCCGTTCCGAGAGCGAAGCAGATACTGGCGCGCCACTTGAAGCTGCCGTCAAGGCGCTACGTGCATTCTCTAAAACTCACCAACGGAAGATTCGATGAGATCTCCGAGGCGTAGACAAAGTTTGCTTACCTAGCGTCATTATTGTCTACCCCGATTACAAACGAAAAAGACACTATTTGTCCTCCCTGGGCACGTCGTAATCCTAAGCGCCATATGGCATCGAGCTATCCAAGGGTAGACAGGGACCGTCAAAGGAGATGACTTCGCGCTGTCTACACTTCGCAAGGACGAAAAGATACTGTTGACTGGCGCGCCGCGCCTGAGAGTCTGCACGCATGGTAAACAATGAAGCGCGAGGTAAAAAGAGGGTTCAGATGTATAGCGACAAGGGGGTGCCGATCTCCGGCAAGCATCCGGCGATCCTGAGCGCATCCTATTTGCGAAGACTGCACCACTTGGGCAAGACAGACGAAGGGGATCGCCTAGTGAGGGCCCACACATGTTGGTGCGTTATACTTCTGAAGTATGGTAGTAAGTTTGATATCGTGCCTGTTCAGCGTGAGTATTTTGTCCACGCGCCTATGGACCCGGGTAAAGCTGCCCACCGAGCTATGAAGATGTGGCGTCGATGGGAGCAGGGGCCAATGCCGGACGTCATGAAAGGGGAGGAGCCGATCGACTTACGTGATGCCTACCCTAAGCTGGACGACGGAGCGGTCGCGATTCCCATGGCGGACGAAGACTACGACGCGCACTGGCGGGACGCGAAACGATCCAGCAAAACCTCGATACTCGGAGATCCCGACGATCCTTTCGCCTTTACATGCTTCAATCAAGATATCATGCTATTTAAGACGTCAGACTTTCAAGAGGGTCTGCATATAACCATTTAAAACAACCGACATGTCCAGTAATAAGAATAGCCGATCCAAAAAGTCCGCAAGACCTAAAACCGCTGAGGCCGCTCCGGCTCCCGCTGAGGCCGCTCCGGCTAAGGTCGCTAAGGTCGCTGAGTCCGAGAAGACATCTTTGAGTGACGCAGCTCAGAACCACCTCAAGAGGACACTCGAGTCCTACTTCGGAATCGGAGGCGTCAAGAAGCGAGTCATGGAAAAATCCGAGGAGACCCTGACAAGCGGCAACCAGCTCCTCCTGAACAGAGGCACAGGTAACGAGAGATTCGCCCTAGGGTTTACCGACACCGAATTCCTACCCACTGACGCGTCCGCCGACCTCGCCGGGAGAGACGTTATCATCAACCTATCGAGACTTCTGGTAGATGCTAAAGTCTACTCAGGATCCTAGCGGACCGCCAGAGGTCGTAAAGATACCATTCTACGGAGTAGGTAGAAAACTACGCGCTCGACAGATCGCCGCACTCTTAATTGGGGCCGGCTGCCTGCCGAGCGTTGTTTTCTCCGTCGACTACAAGATCGATCGCGTATTCGCGGCCGTGGACATATTGACTAAGGTCACGTTCTACGTTCGCATACTCAACTGGAAGTCGGACCCGTTAGGAGCGGAATGGACGACGGAGCCTGAGGTCATGCACCGCAAGCTTAGAAGTCGGGCGGACAAGGCCCTTCTGCACCACCTGACCGACGCGGGAAGCAGGCCGCTAACCCTAGAATTACCGACAGAAATCTATGCAAGTAGGCTCTCTTCTGCGTCATAATAATTTGCTATGGACAACATATTAAATGTAGACGAAAAGTGTGCTGAGGTCAAAACAACAACCTCAGCCCCCGATTCAGTCCGCGAGGACGTCGGGAACCATGTCGGCACAGCTGAGCATGACAATAAAGGACCCGCAAGCGCGGGATTGAGCATTAACCCAGGGTCCCGGTATCATGCGCTGCATCTGTCGCGCACGTCTGGGTTCCTTCTCGTCCGCTACGACGCGGATAGTAAAATCGTCGCCTTCGTCGGCGGCGCGATGCGCGTGCTGGAGAACCGGGAAGACCGGGAGGTGCGGCCAGGCTACACGAACTCCACGATCTACAGCATGAGCCCGGAGCGCTTATTCAAAGAGGGCGTCATGAAGGGTATTCAGCCCGACGTCGAGGTGGAGCACATATCGGAAAAAGACGGGGACCCCCGTAACGACCCAAGGTTCGTGATCCGTGAGATTCCGTATTACAGCGCGTATGTCCGCGCAGCGTCTGGTATCTCGGACGAAGAGTGGGACAAAGGGTGCTACGGCGTCATCACATTCGGACCTAACCGTTCGGGGCGATTTATCCACAAGGGTAACCTCAACACGGAGAACACTGAGAAATATGTCCTCAGCTCCACGTGGGGTCCGCGCTTTGATGTCGCAAACGTACCGGGGTCTGGGTCTGGGGATTTCGGCGCTAGACTCTCCGATACCGCTGTGAAAGTTGCGCAGGCTGTCCCCACCGCTTGGCCTTTGGCGGTGGCGGCCTTGAACCTCCTCGGGGGGCGCAACAAGAACGTCCCTAGAACTCCAGAACTCCGCGCTCCCGCAGAGGTCATGGCGTTCGTGGTGCGAGAACTCAAGACTCGCGAGACCAAGAAGAAGGAGCGCGTAAATCGTCGACGTCAGGTTCGCTCGGTCCCAGCTAGGGACCACGGGGCTCCTCGCGTCGTTTCGCAGGAGTCTCCGCAACCTGATCCGGCAGCGGAGCAGCGGGTCACCCCCGCAGCGCCGCACGTCAATCCTCAGGGATCCCCCGAAGTTACGCCGACAGCGGCAAGACGCGTTACCCCCGCAGCTCCTCGCCGTAAGCTCGGTAAGCCGGAGCCACAACCCGACCCTGAAGTGGTCGAAAAAATAGACGCCGTAATCTCGGCCACTCAAACACCCGAGATGCAGGAGGCGACTCCCGCATCTGGACCGGAAAAATAGTCAAAGCAGGAGTTTTCACCGCCGCCGTCAGAATACCTGACGGCGGCTGGTGTTCCTCTTTACCTAGCGCAAGTAAAGTGCTAAACGTATGCATGTTCAAGAAGGCTAGCAGCTCGGAAGATCTCTCAACTACGGAGAGTATTATGGGTAGGATTTACCGAGAAGAGCCGTCTTACTGGCCCTACGGACTTGCGAGGGATCAGTTCGATCCGGGCGGTCTCTACCTGATATCTAAGGCGGCAGGCGCGGAGCCCGTAGGCTTCGTCGGGTGGCAGTCCCGACAAGAGGGGGATAGAAAAGTGGGGTATTACGCCATCGGAGTTCTGCCGGAACACCGAGAGCAGGGCTTCGCTAAGCAGGCCGTGGCGCAAGTCCTACGCTGCAAGTCGGGCGAGGTCGACGAGGTCCGCGCGCTGATCGCGGCGCACAACGCCCCGAGCAAGAGTCTGGCCGCCTCCCTATCGATCCCGGTGATCGAGAAGGTGGCCATGACGGGGGGCGCCGCCAAAGCCTTGAAAGGGTGGGCGCGCACCCGGCATAACGCGGGGACAGCAGGGGCGCTCGGGTTAGGCGCCGCCGGTACCGTCGCATTCTACGATCAAGCCAACGACGCCAGTCGGACTGTTGATAGCACCTTGGACCCTTCTGGGTGGGATAAAGAGAGATCTTTGATTGGAGGCCTGAACGCCGCGATCGGCGCAAGCGCGGGATACGCAGCTGCGCGGCACGGCAAGGCCGGTATTTTGTCGAGCTTGGGAGCATTCGCCCTCGCACCAGCTAAAGACGCTCTGATAAAAGGGCAGTCCACGATGCACAAGATCGATAACGTGTCTGAGTCTCTCGTCGACTACATAGACGCTAGAAAAAAAGATGAAGCGAACGCCGCGCCTGCCTTGCCTGAATCCAACCTGTGGGACAAAATCCCTAAGGGTCTTCTTCTCGGTGCGGGCGGCCTAGGCCTGGGAGCTCTCGCCATCGCAGCCTACAAGGCCAAGAAGAATTCTGATAACCAGGAGAAGGCGATCGCCGAGAGCGGTAAAGGTAGAGTCCGCGTGACCCTCCCAACCAAGAACCCGGGGGACGTCGAGACTCAGCTGGAAATACCTATTGAGGAGATCAACCTGTCCAACGCACTTCGCGGGCGCATCGGCCGCGACACTCGACGACGCTTGCTTTCGGAAACCAAGGCCCGCACAAAAACCCGAAAACCCGAGGACCCCGACAACCCTAACGAGAGGGAAGAGGAGGACCTGGACATTGACCGAGAGCACCAACAACTCTCCAAGGTCGCGTCCTTCAAAAACGGCGTCGAGACGATCTACGCCGAGAAGGCGGGAATGGCTCCCCCTCCTCCCCCGAACACCGGCGTCCCCACTCCTCCCATACCGGGACAGAACCCTGCTATGCGCCAAGCAACAGCCAACTCCATGCCTCCTTCGACGGGCGCTAATCCGCAGATCATGAAAGCCGAGCAGGCAGCTACGGAAGCTCAGCAACAGGGGGCGCAGCAGGCGGCCGCCATGGAGCAGCAGTCTCAGCAGGCGCAAATGGAGCAACAGCAGAAGTTCCAAATGGAGCTCGGAAAAAAGACGCAGGAAAACGAGATCCTGAAGATCCAGATGGAGCGACAGAAGGCCGAGGCCGACCTAGCCAAGCAGAAGGGAGAGCTGAGTGCTGAGGCGTCAGGGGGCGAAGCGACAGCTGTCCAGCGTCTGACTAGTTCGCGCCTAGACAGGCTGCACAAGCGCGTCAAGTCGGCGAGTCCTGCCGCGCCCGCGCCAGGACTCGCGCCAACCCCAGGCATAAAGGTTCTTAAGCCAGGCGCTGGTCAGCGGGTCAACGATAGCCCGATGGTTACGAAGTTATTCGCGTCGCCGGGCGCCTACCGGACCTCTTACGGGAAGATGGGAGACTGGATATACGACACGCTGTTTCGCACGGGCGCCATGGCTCCCAAGGCGCAGCCTTCCACGTTACCCCGGGGTCCAGGTATGATGGGAAGTGCGATGACCGCCGTCGACGTCATGAATTCTCCCGATCAGCTTCGAGCTTTGTCGTCCCTTTACGCACGATAACATGCACGTAGTAAGGAACAACAGACTCGAGGAAATCCCCGACGACGACGAAGATGTCGACTACGAGTTGGAAGACCCGTCTCGTCAGTATGGGACGCACACCAACAGTATCCCGCTTCAGTCCGCTGTGCAGGCTCCCCGCTTGTTTTACGGAGGGAGATTCGCGAACCAGGCTCATGCTATCGAGGGAGGGGAGGCACCGCTCGTGCAGAACCTTGACCCCAGCGACCCAGAAGGTCGGAGCTTCGATGACATACTCGGGGAAAAGATGGGAATTCAGCGCGCCAAGCGAGCTGGTAGGATCACCGCGGTGTCTCCTGACAGCGTGTCGGTGCAATACGATGACGGGGAGGCGGGAGAGTTGGGCCTATACAACAATTTCTCGTTCAACCAAAAATCGGGCATCACTTCTCGAGTGCTTCTCAAGGAGGGTGACAGCTTCGAACCTGGGCAGATGATCGCCGCGTCTAGCTACACCGACGACAACGGCACCATGAACATGGGACTGAACGCGCGCATCGGCCTCGTTCCTTGGAAGGGTTTTAGCATGGACGACGCCATCCCCATCTCGGAGAGCTTCGCCAAGCGCATGGCTGGGGTGCACTACAAGGTGATGAAGCAGGACTTTTCGGACAACCTCAAGACTGGGCTAACCCACTACCGGGGACTTTTCGCGTCTAGGTTTACGAAGGACAAGCTCACCAACTTCGATGAGGATGGACTCGTAAAGCCTGGCACGATCCTGGACCCCGGGGACCCAGTCATGTTAGCCACCATGCCCCGGACTATGTCCAGCGCTGGAGCGAACGTCGGCAAGCTTAACCGGGCGCAGCGTCAGTCTAGGCGTGACGCTTCTCAGACGTGGGACGGGCATCAACCCGCAGAGGTTGTTTCCGCGCGAAAAACCAAGAACGGCCTCAAGGTGGTCCTGCGATACGTGAAGCCGACGGAGGTTGGTGACAAGCTGGTCCTGCGGCAGGGCGCTAAGTCGACCGTGTCTCGCATTATACCAGACGCCCAGATGCCGCACACTGAGGACGGGAAGCCTCTAGACGCCCTCCTAAACCCGCTCTCTTTGGTTTCGAGGGCCAACCCAGCGTCGCAGCACGAGATACGCCTCGGTAAAATCGCGGCGCTGCTTGGTAAGCCTTTGAAGATCCCGTCCTACTTACCGAAGGGTCAGTCTTGGAACGATTACATTTCCCAGCTCGAAGACCAGCACGGTGTCACTTCAAAAGAGCGCGTGTTTGACCCAGAGTCGCAGCGCTTTTTGGCTAACCCCGTGACCGTCGGTAACGCCTTCATCAACAAGCTTCACCACACTTCCGCAGGTAAGTTGAGTATGCGGGGTTCCGGGAGTTACGACGCGAACGAGCAACCTTCACGCGGCGGCGGTGAGAACGCAGGAGCTAAGAGATTCTCCGGACTGGAGAACTTTGCGGCACTGTCGTCTGGAGCTTACGCACTCCTGAGAGAGAACTCCACCCTTCGAGGGCAGCGCAATGACCAGTATTGGCGAGACCTTAGATCCGGCAAGCCCACGAAGGCACCGGGGTCTCCTTTCGTGTGGGACAAATTCCAGGCGATTCTATCTGGGGCTGGCATAAACCCCCGGGAGGTCAGCAAGGGCCGCTTTCGCCTGGCACCCTTTACCGACAAAGACCTCGACGCGCACAATCCTATCGAAGTAAAGAACGGGGAACTCGTGGACCTCAAGACTTTGGGATCAGTGGACGGCGGACTCTTCGATAAGCGCATCGTAAGCGGCGAGAGTTGGGGTCGTATAAAGCTCCCCCGACCGGTGATCAACCCGGCAATGGAAGACGCCGTGCGTAACTTGCTAGGCCTGACTAAGAATCAGCTCGGCGATGTCCTCGCTGGTAGGTTAGGGCTGGCTGAGGCTACTCAAAAATAGACTTGCCTGGTTCGCGCATCCTGCTAACCTCACGACATGACAGACTCTGATTTTCAAGCCATCGTTGGCGCCACCGTCCGCTCTGGAATCGCCGTCTTTGAGAAGTCGGCCAGCGCTAACGCTGAGCAATCCGACATTCTCGGAAAGACTTGGCCCTCCGAAGGGGAAAATCTTACGAAGAAGGCGCAGCTCAGCCGCATCCTCGCTACCGGACACATGGTCGAGGAATCCTCCAACGGATAAACTCGCTCATAATCAAATTCAAGCAAAGGCGGCTCTCCAAGTGGGGGCCGCTTTTTGCGTTAAAAATAATAATAAAATGGAAGAATATTACTACATCGGCGTGGACAACGGCGTGTCCGGATCCATCGCGGTCGTCGACTCTAGAGGTCGCATGATCTTCTACGGGCCGACTCCCGTGGAGCCGCGACAGACTTACACCAAGTCGACTGACTCCATCAGGCGCCTCATGCCCCATAAGTTTGCCGAGATTCTACGACCTTACGTCGGTAACGCGGTATTGGTGCTGGAGAGGCCTGCGACCGGCCCGCACATGGGGTGGAAGGCTATCCAGAGTAGTGTTCGGTGCGACGAGGCTCAGAACGTCGTAATGGAGGTTCTGGGAATTAAGTTCGAGTATGTGGACTCCAAGACGTGGCAGAAAGTTATGCTCCCACCTCCTAAATCTGTCCCTCGAGCTAGCAAGGGGGCCACGCCAGCAGAGAAGAAGGCCTTAGACGCGAGGCGTAAGGATGTTAAGAAGCAGACCAAGATCTCGTCTCTAGAGATCGGACGCCGACTGTTCCCTAAGCAGGACTTCGGAAACACCAAGGCGTCAGACGCTGATGCAGCCCTTATCGCCGAATGGGCCCGACTCAACAAACGATAATTACCAACCATGAAAACTCCCACATCGATCAACCCCAACGCAGCAGACATCATAGCGCAGCTGGAGGCTATTGTTGGACCTTCCCGTATTCGCGCGGCAGCTATGAACGCGCACGAGTTTCTCGCCGACCTTCTTCAGGGCAGCGTTCATTATCAGGAAGAGGTCTTGTCCAGATTCACGATACCGTTCATCGCCCAGCTAGATCTGGACGACGACGCGCACCTAGCGGCCGGCGTCGCCGCCGCCTCGCATATTCAAGATATGCGCGAAACGCAGGAACGACGAACGGCTTCGGAGCACGTCACGGCCATCAATGAGCACCTGTCTGCCTTGTATCAGGCTGACTGGTAAACGGCGCAGGCCACACAAACACCAAGGGTGCCGGGAGCGAGTCTCCCGGCACCCTTTCTATTTCGACGAAAAAATATGAAAATCTTAAAGTTACACTCAAAATCAACTCCAGGGAACCTCCTCCATGAGGATTTCACGGGTATTAAATCCTCCCACGCGTCGCTGAAATTATACGCCGAGCAGCTGGATATCATCTGCGCAATTCACGGCGGCGTCGGTATCGCCGCTAACCAGTTAGGTATGCGCGAGAATTTCTTCTTCGTGGTGAAGGGGTCCAATTTCAAATACAAGGCCCAGAGCAAGCCAAGTGCTCATTTCTTCATAAACCCGACGTGGGAGGCCCTCCCTAAGACGGAGATGGTCGAGGAGATTGAAGGGTGCCTATCCTTGCCGGGCCGCCGGTTCTACGTGAAGCGTCCCTACCGCATCGTCGCAAGCTGGACCAACGTGGTAGGTCACAGAATATCAGGCGCTGTCCTGCACGGGGCATCTGCTCGAATCTTTCAGCATGAGCATGACCATTTACGGGGGGTCACTCTCGAACAATCCAGCACAAAAGAAATATGAAAATCGACCAAATAAGTTTTTCGGGTTATCTCTCGCACCTCGCTGGAGAGGCGGGAGCGACCGAACCGATAATCCGCGAGCAATTACCCGCGGGTGTGATTTTATTCGTCGACCCCCGCACGGGACGGAGGTGGACCTTAGATCTAGCGATGCACCTTACATCTTGCGAGGATACACCAGACGATGACGCTTTCGATCAAGGCCTCGCGCTGGAGGAGGGTTGGTGTATCATGAGTTCCGAGGACGGCAAGCAAATCGAGAGGGATGACGAAGCCACCCATTTCAGGTGCGACTCCGACGCCGAGGACCACGTCAATCGCGTCGCTCGTGCTGGGTCTTACTATCACCAACAAGCACTGCGCATCGCAAACCATGATTAAAGTCACCATATCCGAGTGGGAGGGCGGCGTAGAGACGGTCATACAGAAAGTCGACATGCACCAAGTCCCCGCCGTTGGTCAGCGAGTATCGTTGCACCCGATTGCAGGACCGTCCGCGCCGGAAAAGTTCTTTTTCGAAGTCGTCTCGGTCGAGCACCAAGTGGGCACACTCCTGCCTGACCACTCTGCTGTGGTCTACGTGAGGGAGGTAATGCCGATGCTGACACTGCCGCGAAAAATCTACCCCGTGATGCTTTGGTTCAATGGGGTCAGTGCTGATACCAACATGCTGTATGGATACGTCGACGACGACGCGAGTTTCCTACTTCTGCGCGAAGTCGCGGCGGAATACGAGTCGCGCGTGGGTTTGCAAGATCCCATACCTTTTTCGAGAGCGCAGGAAACGATAGAGTCGCACGAGGGACGCGTCGTCTTGGGGTATTGGACACCCCTTCAGGTGTCGGCGCGCTACCTACCCATTACGCACTTCTACTCCTCTATGGACGCAGGGACGCGCGAAGCCCTCCTCAATTCCGTGCGGCCGGCATGGCTTGACGTCGGGGAGATTCTCAAAAACGCCGACGAACGAACACTACCCCAAATAAACGAATGAGTAGAATTATAGAATACCACCCAGACCTGAAAGTAGGCGGAGTCACCGTAAAAAAGAGAGCCGCCCGCGCCAATCTACTCCTGAGCGCCTACGCCCGGGAGGTAGGCGTTGATACGCTGCGTGCTTGCATTACGGACTTACTAACCGACGTAATCCACCTAAGCCGATCCACCGGAGTGTCTGAAATCCTAGGGATTGCGAGGGCGGCAGTAGGACACGCGCGGTATGAGTCCGACTTGCGTAACCACGAAGGTGATACTCCCCCGCCGCCTTTCGTCGTGAATCCCGAGGCGTTCCCCATTAAGACGCGCTACTACGTGGTGAGTGGGCACTTACCTCATGAAGACGATTACACGTGCGTCGTGGAGCTCGACGAGGACGAAGAGCGTGACGCTTGGAGTTACTTCGTAGAAGAGGTCCTGTTCGGGGGAGGCCCGCCGCATGGGTGGGCGGACGAGTCAGACCCTCCCGCGGTAGTCCACTCCTGCGTCATCGAAATCCCGGGCCCTCCCTTATCTTATGAGTGAGAGACGCGCAGCGCCCTTAGGGACGAAAGTTCCCCACCTACCTACCTAAAAAATCGACGACCCAATCAGACTAGTAAGACAATTAAACCTATAATCAATATGAACGAACAATTATCACAACGCGAGTATTCTCGCCTCAAGTCTCGACTAACCCGAGCTAAGAACGCACTTGCCAGATCGCCCCAAGAGCACAAAGCGACGCAGGCTGCCAAGGTGGTCGCCGAAGTCGACTACGCCCTCACCGTCTTCGACGCGCGAGGATACCCTGACCAATGGCATGACTGGGAGCGCAGCAAAGAAGATGCTCAGCTGACTGAACGCCGCGCTAAATCCGGACTACCTGTTTAACGTGATCCGCAAGAATATGGAAATAGTGAAAAGAGGGGACTCCCGAATGACACTTGATTTCGGAGATGAGCCGGCGGCCTACATACTTTGGGACTCCGGAGTTTTAGAGGCCTTCGATTCCGATGAAGACGTCGCGGACAGCCTCGAGGAGGTGGAGACGCACGGCGGCAGCGGGGTAGTTCACGACCTCAAGAGCGCCCTGCTATCTCTGGGAGATCGGCTCGGCATTAAGATAGCCCCGGGCAGATCGGACCGAAAGGTCCCCGCGCAAGTGCAAGGGGTGGTGTCGATGTGCGTCAGCACTGGGGAGTGGCCTGCGGACGTCAAAGGTGGCAGCCAGGAGTGGGTTGCTGAGTTCGCTGGGTCCTCCGTCTACATGTGGCTCCACAGGGGTAAGTTCTTCACCGTCTCCGGTAAGGACGCGCACGAAATCGACATCTCCGACATTTCAGGATACCTGCGGGATTACTCGATCGCAGCAACCCGACCGGCGAGCGTCTATCGAGCTGAGATGCGCCTCAACATGGGCGACGTTGAGATTTACTACGACGGTTACTTCTGGGAAAAATCTGCAGCCGAGGAATACATTAAGGAGTCCGCCCGCAAGGCCTGGGCACGCGTGAGTCCCCACGATCCGGCGTTTCCTCGCGACGACAAATCCTTTGAGGTATTCTGGAGAGCCGCAGGAGACGCCTTCCTAAAACACCACGGTGCGTCGATATCGCGCCAATTAAGAACCATCACACCATTGTAAATATGATTCCGGATAATTTAGTATTACTAGACCAACCAAGGAGTGGCGTTCCTGACACGCTTGTGGATTTATTTTGTGGAGCGGGCGGCTCCGGTGGCGGCCTCCTAGAGGCTAACAAAATCCTGAATAGGGACGTCGCCGGGACGTTCGTGAACCATTGGGACGCCGCGATCGACATCCACACCGCGAATCACCCGGAGCACAGGCACATGCGCGAGGACCTTTTCAAGCTGGACCCGAAGTCTGTGTCGCCACCGTCCCCCGGGTGCTCTCTGATGTGGGCGTCTCCTAGCTGCCAGCATTTCAGCGTAGCTAAGGGGGCTGCCTGCGTCTCTGAGCAGGAGCGCTCGCACGGCCACTCCGTTTTAGACTGGGTCGACCACGTGCGTCCAGATTGCCTTATCGTAGAGAACGTCCCCGAGTGGCTCTCGTGGGGACCTACATTACAGAAGCGTCGGAAAGTCCGCCGCGGTAAGGGGGAGCTGATGTGGGCTAAAAGTAGCAAGCCGGTTCGGCTCCTCCCAAAAGGACACGCCCGTCGCCGGACTCCTAGAGAGGCGGAAGCCTCCTGGTCTTCCCGTATGGAGGGCTTAGGGTATGCGCCCTACATGGTCCCCGATAAAAGCCGCGCGGGGGAATACTTCTCCGCGTGGGTGTCTGCCCTCACAGAAAAGGGATACACGCTGGAGTGGCGCATCCTCCGATCGTGCGACTACGGCGACCCGACAATCCGAAGACGTTTGTTTGTGCAGGCCGTCCGAGACGCCTGCGGAAAGACCGCCGTCTGGCCAGACCCTACGCACGACAAAGGCGGGGAAGTCCCCGGTAAGGTGTGGGCGTGGCCTAGCGCGCGTGACCACGTCATTGACTGGTCGCACCGAGGTCAGAGCGTATTTACGAGGAAGCGTCCCTTAGCCGACAATACGTTCCGACGCCTTGCGATCGGGTTAGTCAAGTATGGGCTCAAGGAGTTTCTGTCGCCTAACTTCGGTGAGCGCCCCACGCAGCAGCCTCGCACGCATTCGCTAGAGGCGCCTCTACCTACGGTAACTTCTCATGGAGCTGGAGGGCTGGCGGCCCCTGAGGCCTACATCCTTCCGAAGGACGCCGGCCACCAGGTTGACTACACTCGCAGCGTCCATATGCCCCTGCAAACACTCACTACAAAATCCCACGAGGTGCTCGTAGAACCCGCTGTCATACAGCTAAAAGGTGCGTCGACGGCGCAGAGTGTTGACGGACCTCTCACCGCGGTGACGTCGAACCCGGCGCATTACGTCATGCAGCCCCTGGTTGACCATCTGCGAGGGACTGGAGTGGCCAAGCCAGTTAGTGAGCCGATACCCACCGTAACGTCTTCAGGAAGCCACCAGGCCCTCGCCGAGGCGTTTATGATGGCTATCGATCAAACGGGAGGAGGTAAAAATCATGGGCGCTACGGAGTTGACTCGCCTGTGCGCACGCTTGTAACGAAAGCGAACGCTTCGTGCATTGAGCTCGAACTTGATGAACTCCGCGATCGGTTTATGAAGGCTTGCACCCACAAGGGGGTGGACATTTCAAGGGCGTCCACTTTCCTGAGGTTCCTAATTGCGGAGTTGCACAAGACCGGACGCGTGGATGCTAAGCCCTACATCTACGTTTACTATTCTTCGGGATCGGAAGGATCCGACATCGACCGTCCGCTCCCGACGTGCCGAACCAAGGCTGGGCACGCCCTGGTCTACCCAGCTATAGAACTCGACGGGAGGCTTATCAGGATAGACCTTTTCTACCGCATGCTGACTAATGTGGAGCTTCAAAAAGCAATGGGGTTCCCGGTCGATATGAAGTGGGCCGGAAAGAACAAGACGGAGATCACAAAGGCGATCGGAAACTCCGTCACACACGGACTAGCTAGGGCGCTAGGTCTCGCCTGGTATAGTCAAGAATCGAACATCAGACCATTCGTAGAACACATTTACGGAAAGTAATAATATGCAAAAAGAAAAAATATCTGAATGGCCCGGGACGCTCGCTCCGGGTCTGAGGCGTATAACGACGCCTTCAAAGAGTTCGGCGAACGCTACAAGTGGGAGGGGGCGCATGAGTAATCAACGAAGAATATTCTTCACTTCAGACACCCACTTTCTACACGGCAACATCATCAAGACGCGGCCGCGATACGAGACTCTGGAGGCTATGACCGAGACCTACATTGATCGGTGGAACTCGCAGGTGCGACCCCAGGACTTTGTCTACCACCTCGGGGATTTTGCTTTGTCTTGGGGTAAGAAGAAAAGCGCCGATCCTATCTCTAGAATACTGGGACGCCTAGCTGGACATAAACACCTCATCAAAGGTAATCACGATCGCGATGAGGTAACCAAGAATGACGCGTGGGTGTGGGTCAAAGACTACCACGAACTCAAGATCGACATCGGGGGAGAGCATAAGCAGCGCATCGTGCTGTGTCACTACCCCATCAGGTCCTGGAACCAACTCGCCCGAGGCGCCTGGATGCTCCACGGGCACTGCCACAACAACCTCCCAGACACGGGCGGTAAGATACTGGATATCGGCGTTGACCGCTGGGGAGGACCTATACCACTGCACATCGTGAAGTGGTACATGGAAGAACGACCGATCGCATTCGAAGATCATCACACCCCGGCGACCGATGAGATTAAGATCGAAAGTTCCGACCAGGGTATGCGAGAGGCAACAGACGCCCTCATAAGCGAGATTGGATTTTTCGGAAATCACCCGCTTTACACGAGGCCTGATTGGGTGGCGGAGGCTGTCGCCGGAGACACGGCCCTGGGCTACTGGCAGTGGGTAGTCCACCAAGCCGAGGCTGAATAGAAAATCAAGAGGGCCGACTAAGACGTCGGCTCTCTTTTACAAAATGAAAACCAAAGTTTATCAAGCGACGGCAGACATCGGATACGTCGCCCCTCACTTTGCAGATACGGACAGGGCTTCCATCGAGGTCGCGATCGCTACGCTGTGCCGAGACGACTGGACGTCCGCAGTCTGGGAAGACGGCGAGCCGCCGCCTAAGATGCCGGAGTCCGACAGGGACGTGATACGCACCTACTTCGATCCCAGAGAATCCTCGAGGACTCTCACGTGGCACATTACCGAGCTGGAGATACCAGACCTTACGAAGATGATAAGTCTGGTTAAGGATTACCTCAAAAACAACGACGCCAGATCTCGCGAAGCAGTGATCCGGAAAATACAAGAAATCGAAACAAAATCAAAATGAACTTAATTGAAATTCAACAAGGCTGCGCGAAGCGCGGATTGTCATTCCAACACCTCGCCGTGGTTTCTGCCCTAAGAGAACACGGCCCTTTAGCGATGGCCGGAATCGCCGCGAAGATCCTCATAACATCGGCCGGGGCCACGAGCCTGGTCGACACCATGGAGAGTCTAGGACTCGTCAAGCGAAAGGTCGACGCCCATGATCGCCGCAAAGTTAACGTGACCGCGACCAAGAAGGCCCTGAGGCATCTGGATTACATCCTCAACTGTAAAAAGAAATGAAGAGATTTAAACCGCTTCAAGACGTCGCCGGGAAAAGTTACGCTTACTGCGATCCCAGAGCCAAGAACCTCCTACACCGGAGAGCCAGATCTTTCCTTAAGGAACTCGCGGACGAGCTACGACTCGACCCTTACGACATCAGTAGTAACAAGGCGGGCGTAGCGTGCTCCGGGGAGATTACTCTGAGAGCCCCGACTCTCCATGTGTGGGTCCAAGAAGCGTGCACATCTCCGGATGACCTCATTATCGTCATCCGGGGCGTGCGAGGCCCTAAGGACTACGAAGGTCTTCAGAACCGACAGATGCGCGTTAGCCGAGCAGGCGCGCGGGCAATTGTCGCGGCGTGTCGCAACGCTATCGAGCAATCTTTAGCGCACCAAGCTGCGGCGGACCCCTTATCTAGCACGGCCGGTTAGGCCGTTAAAAACTCTACCACCAACAAAATGATAAATATTAAAGCAAACAAAAAAGTCAGAAGCCTGAAATCAAGAAGGCACGTCTTAGCGTGCCTCCTAGAAATAACGCCCGACGCCGCCGCTGGCGCAACAATTAAAATCGACGGACCGGGATACGATGTCGTCGCCGGATCGTGGGAGGTGCGGTTTCACCGCGCACCGCTGTCGGAGATGGGCGATTTTTTGAATTTGCGAAACTTTGAGTGTCCTCATTTAGAATTTCTCGCGGCCCGCCGCATCGTAAGAGACGAGGCCGAATGGGAGATCCAGACGCGACCCTTCACCGGCCTAGTTCGTGAGGTGGGTGATCCAGCCCAGTCGACCACGTTTGTGGAGGTCGTAAACGCCGCAGACGCCTACGAAGCTGCGTTTCTTCTGGCACAAAGGTGCGCGCATGCGTGGTCTATGGAACCGGAGGACGTCGAATGTTTCGGGGTTTTCGAGGGCGCATGCTCCGTGTCTATCTGGGACGACGAAGGCATCAGGCTACCGAAGCCCGAGCAGCCGAAACCCGCCACGCGAAAGGTCGTTGTGACTAGCCGCGTCGAGATAGAGGTCCCTTCTGAAATGTCGGACGAACTCGTCAACACTGATATCCTAGGCGAATTAGGCGACGCATACAACAAGATCGGGGCTCGTGTAATATCCTCAGACCTCGGCGGGGTGAGCACACCTTAGCAGCATGATGAAAATACTTAAATACGTCGTCAGAGGCGGCAAGAGAATCTACCCAGCCACTGGTGCGGGCTTCGGAGATTGGGACTCAAAGTGGACCGACGGGAAAGATCCGCATTACGATTATCAATCCCCGGTGTGGTCGGGACCTTTTAAACATATGCGTTGCGACAGGCAGGCCAAGCATACCCTGAGAGTCCCCAGGACTCATGAGGTCATAGAAATAGGACTTGTCACGACTATCTTACCCTATCGGAGTAAAGGCGTCACTCGGTGTTACACGCTGACTCCGTCTCGTGGCCTCTCCATGAAACTCACCCCCTGTTTCGTCGACACGAAGTCGGGGTTGCACGGGAAAACGGAGAGGTCCTTGCGGGCGGCCATTAAGCGCCATCGTCTCGCCAATATTAGAGCGTGGGCGTGGTATAGGTTTAAGAAGCTGACCACGGCAGAAGTTGAGGCAAAGCTCCGATCCAATACTCGGAGGGTGACCTTGAGTATGGCGTCAGCCTCCGTTGGTAATTGCGCGGCCGGGACGAAATCTTTTTGTGGTGATATCGGCCTGGACCCGAGCCGCAAGGCGCGTGCCGGTGCTGTATACCGCCTCGCTAAGATGAAAGGACTACACAACAACACATACTTCAGACGCGCGGCCTTGGCGGCGCTTTATTAAGATGAAAAATAAACGAAAACAACAACAACGATGAAAGCTAAAATAATCAAAGACAGAGAAGAACTCCTCACGAAGGCCGCCGCCGCCTACCACAACGGCGCATCAACCGACGGTATGACCGACGCGGTGTGGGACAAGCACTGGAGGGAGCACGCCGCCGCACGCGCAGAGAATCCAGACGACCCGGTGTGGGAGTGCACGATCCTAGATAAAGTAGGAGCAGTTTCGACATCCGGATCTAAGGTGCGCCACTCCGAGCCTATGCTGTCACTCGACAACGTATTCGTAGGGGAGAACGACAGCATCACCGAGCTGCTGGCGTGGCTACTATCCAAGCGTAATTCGCTCGGGATGTGCGCCATCGTGGCGGAGCCCAAGATCGACGGACTCAGCGTCCGTCTGACTTACGTGGACGGTCATCTAAAATTAGCAGCCACTAGGGGTGACGGGTTCTACGGGGAAGACGTCACCGCCAACGTGCGCGCGGGCAAGCTGGTCCCCCTTCATATGAATGTGGCGCCGGCGTCGGGTAACACTACCGAGGTGGGCGGCGAGGTCTTTATGGCCTACGATGTACTCGCAGCGTTGAACAAGGTGCGGGTAGCCGCAGGCGATCCCCCATACGCCAACCCCCGAAACGCCGCCGCCGGCATCCTACGGCGCAGCGACCCCTCGGAGGCGCATCACTTGAGCTTCCTAGCACACGGAGTCGTAGACCTAGAGGGGGGATCATACTCGGCAGCAGCCCAGCGACTCGACGGCATGAGGTTCGTCCCGCGTCGGAGATTTTTGGGTTCGCTGGAGGAGTTGGAGGGGCGCCTTGGATCTTCTCTGTTCGAGCACCTGTTCGGATCCTTTGGTTCATGGATCCCCACGGACGGTCTCGTGTTCAAGCTGGACGGCGCCGCCGAGCGCGCGCTGATGGGCGAGACGTCGCGCGCGCCGCGGTGGGCTGTCGCTCTCAAGTTCAAGCAAGAGCAGGTCGAGACGACACTAAACGCGATCACCGTGCAGGTCGGACGGACAGGAACGCTGACACCGGTTGGGGAACTCGACCCGGTGGAGGTTGATGGGTCTGTCGTCTCGCGCGTCACGCTCCACAACGAGGACCAGGTCAACCGACTAAATCTCTGCGTGGGAGACCGCGTCGTCATTCAGAAAGCTGGGGGTGTCATCCCGCAGTTGGTTGAGTCTGTGACTCACCGCGAGATCGAATCGAAGAAAGGCGAAATTCGCCCTCCGTTCTCGCTTCTCGGGCACGTCGGCGGAAAGTGTCCGCGTTGCGGGTCTGCTGACGTGGGACTGCGTATGAATGCGGATAAGAGTTCCGATAAGCGTGGGACACTCGCTTCCTACGCGTGTTTGGATCCGTCGTGCTCAGCGCAGATGGCTGCGCGCATCGAGCACATGGCGTCACGCGCGTGCCTCGACCTCGACATGCTCGGAGGCGAGGCGGCCGTAGCGGTCGCCGCCTTACGCATCCCGCACCCATTCACCGTCCTCCTTTGGCCGGATACTCTCTTCGCTAGCCTTACCTGGCCGACGCAATCAGGGGGTAAGATGACGATGGGTAAGTCGCGTGGGCAGAAGGTGTATCAAGCCATACAGCGCGCCAGCGAACTGCCCCTGAGTCGGTGGCTGGCGTCTCTGGGAATACCAGCGGTCGGTAAGAACACGTCGAAGGAGATTAGCCGATTATGCAGGACACGCGAGGACGTCATCCTGGCATGCGTATCTCCTACCGGGCTGTTCAAGGCTATGCTCGACGACGAAGCCACCTTCAGTGCAACCAAGGCGACGTTCGGTATCAGCCACCACCTAGGACCCGTCTCGGTCCGCAAGCTCGTGGAGTTCTGCGGTGACGTCGTCAACCGAGACTACATGCGCGCCATCCCGGATAGCGTCGTCTCTGACAACTACGACCCTTTACCGTCCGAACCTTCGGGAGCGCTGGCCGGAAAAACGTTTGTAGTCACCGGCACGCTCAGCGAGTCTAGGTCTGTGATTCAGAAGTGGATAACGGACGCGGGCGGCACGGCAGGAAGCAGCGTCTCCAAAAAGACTGACTACTTAGTGGCCGGTGAAAAGGCTGGGTCTAAACTGAAGAAGGCCAATGACCTTGGTGTAGCAGTCTTAACGGAGGACGACCTCAAAGCCCTGATAGGGTCATGAAGTGCGCCGCCTGCGGAAGCCCCATCATCCTTGCGCCGTCCGCTACCGAGCGGGCGGCGCGTTATGGGGGGAAGGCCTCCGACTACTCGAAACTTTTCACGACGTGCACGCCGTGCCATATAAAATCTTGGTATCCAACAAGAACGAGAGTGGAAGTCAGAGAACTCCCGCCTATAATGCAGAACCTAGAAATGTTGAGAATGCGCCAGCGCGTGTGCAAGGCTTACGGGGCGGAAGGAGGATCTAGAGAGGTGGCTGAAAGGGTCAACGGTATGACCGAAGAAGAGCTAGCATTGTGGCTTTAAGACGCCCCTCCTGCTCTTGGGCAGCCGACGAATACGACAAATTAAATAAACGAACCAACATGAACATACAACGATTGAGAAACCTGACGACTGGCCGCCTCCACACCGAGATGCAGCACGTGTATAAAGATCTTGAAACCATTACGGGCGGTGAAGGTCTGATGACCCACATGCTGCCCCGCGTCATCGAAGCGGTCAGGCCATGGCTGCGCGATAACGTCACTGATCTACGCTTCTGGGACGCGGCGCATGACACGACGCACACAGGAGAGGTGGACCTGCCAGTGTCAACCAAAGACGAGAGAGCCGCGATGCTGGAACGCTACGCGGCGTTAAGCGAAGGAACCGCGCAGAAGGCGCCCGCAACCGACAAAGAAACAGAATGAAATCATTACACATAGTCACAACCTTAAACGGAGACCTGGAGAACGCTGCCACTTCTGCGCACTCAAGCTACCACGCAGCCATGGACGCCGTCCGCAGGGCCCTCACGCTAGACCCGGGCGACCCGCTGCCTGAAGTTTTCCGCGAACCTGACCGCGCGCAAGGGAGTCTGACCTACACCGGGGACCCTAGCGGCACCTGCGTCGTATACACCGTCACGCAGCCGCCCCCGGCGGTTACCGATCTTCCGTCGTTCGAGGACCTTAAGGGACTGTCGCCGTTGAATCGTAACAAGGAGGGCTTCATCGTATTGCAGCAGGCCTTGAAACATGGGCGCGTGTTGATGACTCCTACGACCCTCCGCGCTTCAGCGGAGGAGGTCTCAACTCTCTGTGTCATCACTGACGCGCCGGACGGTAAGGGCCAAGTGCACATCCCCATCGCTGTGATGCTGACGGGTGACCCATTCGTCCTAGTCGGAGCTACGAACGACGATAAAGCGGAAAGCCCCGTCGAGCAGGGACACGGCACGCCGTGGCCCACGTTCTACTTCGCCGGGGATCTCTTTTCCGGCGAAGTGTCTGACGTCGAGACATTGCGCGCGTGGGTTGACGCCTATGATCTGGCAAGCGAGGATGACTTGGTCCAGTTAATTTCAGGAGTCGGTAGGATTCCTGGGACGGACGCGCCCAAGTTTGGGGCGCGCTGGGGGGGAGACGCTGCTGCCACACTCCTTACTTACCTGAGGAAAGCTGGCGTTTATGAATTCCTCGTGCACTTCGTCACGAATCGCCCGTAACTATGAGCGAATATTACGCACTAGAGATGGCGCCCGACCGTCCCGACGACCACTTCGAGAACGGGATTGGGTCGGTCGGCAGTTTCCGTGAGATGATACGCTTACGGGACGCCTACCGTGCGCTCGGAGGTCTTTCGGACCCTGACTCTTGCCGCGTCGAAGCCATCACATCGTGCGGTCTGACTTTAGGTGCCGAGGACACGATGTTACTGCTGGAAATGGATCACGTCCTTCTCGAGGCGATGCTGGGCGTGGAAGATCGCACCCGCGGGCATAGCGCGAAGGATGAGCTGGCGTCCAAGCGTGCTTCCTTCTTTCGTAGCAAGGCGCGCGAGGCGCTGATCGCCTACGTTACGCAATGCGTGACGCCGGTGAGTCTACGAAGGTTGGATCGTCACGGTTACGTGCTGGTGGAATTCTACTTGAAGCGCTACGCGTTGTTCAACGCGGATCCGCTTGCGGCCCCGACCGAAGAAACCCTGTCTCCGGTCAACCCGAAGTTGGCCGCCAAACTCAAAGAAATATGTCAAAAATAACCATACCACCCGCCCTCTCTTCCGAAACCGTGATGCGAGAGGAAGGCTGGCTCACCCTGCGCGAGCTGCTCGACTCATCCCCTGCCATTGCTGACGCGATGCGATTAATCTCCGAGGAGGACTACCTATACCTCTACGAAGAGCTGGAGGGGTCCGGCGCGGAGTTCTTCAATCAGGAGCTGCGCGAGTTTAGCAACGCATCCGACTGGTCCGATCTTCACGAGCAATCAGGCGTCCCGTATTACCCTCTTGGCTGGGGCATACCCACCGAGGTGCCTGTTAGCGTTGCGGACATTCTACGTGGGTTGAGAAACCTCATGCATGCGCTACTCACCCGGTCCCATCAACCCCTGCCGGCCTACGGATTCAACCTGTTCGTCGGTGACGCTTCGTCCCGCCGTATCACGCTGCCGCAAGACTGCGCGTTAGTGCGAGAGTTCGTAGGCGACGGGAGACACGCCGCCGACTTTAAGAATTACCTGTCTGACTCCCACGACGTCGTGCTCTACCAGCACAAGGTTATCCTTGTCCCAAACAGGTGAATCAATAACGTCGACCAGTCATGAAAACTGTTATAATAATGGATACGGAAACTACGGGCAGGCTAGAGAGCGACCCGCACATCGTCCAGATCGCGCTGCAGACTATAGCCTACTCGAAGACGGATTCGCCGGTCCTCATCCAAGAGAGGATGGCGATTTTGCGATGCCCAATCCCAATACCGAGCGGGGCAATGCGTGTTCACGGCATCTCTGATGTTGCGGCGTCTCGGGGCTTCCCCGCCGCCGCTGTGCTTAAGTGGGTCGCCGGACAGGCCCAGCACGCTGACCTTCTGGTGTGTCACAACCTGAGATACGACCAGCCCGTCGTGGACGCCAACTTAAAACGGCTCGACAATCACGGACCGTGCGAGTGGAAGTCCACCTACTGCACAATGCTGGGGTCGAAGGACCTCTGCAAACTACCAGGTAAGTATGACGATTACAAATGGCCCGGATTAGCCGAGGCGCTTAAGATCCTGTGCGGGCACGACCTCCAGGGCGCGCACGACGCGCTCGCTGACGTCCGCGGCACGCGTGTCTTACTGGACTACCTGGTGGACGCTGGCGCCGTCCCAGAGCTGAAAGGCTACATCGGAAGCACGCCTAGCGTTAAACCCCTAGAGGGCGAGGACTACGCGCCTCCCTTAGTCCCGTAGCGGGACTTAGCAATTCGACGAGAAACAGGGCGTCCCGCTAGGTCGCCCTGTTTCATTTAACGATAACAAAATGAATTCAAATAAACAATATAAACCAATCAAAGCCGCCGTGTCTCAGGGATACCTAACCAAGGTCGGGCGCTACTTCGACGGACTCAAGCGGGAAACTCTCGCGCCGACGTGGTGGGTGGAGTCTCGTCTTACCGTAGTCGGAGGTGCTAAATGATGGGACAAGATAGCGAGTATCGTGCGTGGCTAGCTTACCAAGTGGGTCTCGTCTTGGGAGATTTACCGGATAGTCCCGAGGCGAGTCTCGCGCTAGGACGGGAGGTTAAGGTCGTCGCGGCGAAACTTGCGGAGGAGGTCTGCGAAAACGGGATCAAGTCAAAAATACAGTATCTGATGACGCACGGTTTATCCGGGGACGACATCATAGAACTAACCAACCAACCAAATGAAAATACTCACACCGATTAAATTCGCGTTCCACGAGGGCCCGCTACACACCCCGGCAGACGTCCGGGCTGCTGCCTGCATCCTAGGCGATATAAACCCTGCTTGCGACGTCGTGCGATCCTTCACGCTGGAGAATGACGTGACGATGCGTGACGCTCTTAACCGAATATCGGTAGAGCTGGAGAACCTCCTGCGAGGGACTCAACTAAAATCCAGCGACTTTTCAGTGCGCGCTGACGTGCAGGAGGGATCTGATAATCGCTTCTGGAGTCGGCCGCAGAGTAAAGGGCGCCCCTACCGCCTAATTTGATAGGGGATCACAAAAACAAAAATAAAAAACAATGAAAATTGAAGACATGTTTAATTACAAAAACTTATCAAAAAGGAAAGGAGCAGCGGTCGCTCAAATTCAGGAAATATGGGACGCCGGTTTCATGCATCGCGTGCAGGCCAAGACCACGGCTGAACTAATCTTAGGAGGCGGCGACGGCGACAGCTACATCGAGGTGATCGCTAAGGTGCACGCGGCCATCGCCGAGATGCCGACCGTGACCGACAAGGATGCGGACGAGCCAAGCGCGGCGCTGCACTACTTCCACCCCGCGGGGGACTGGTGGATCATCGCCAAAGACGTCCCCCTTACTAAGAAGGAGAAGTCCGCAGGAATGAGAGAGCAGTCTCAAGCATTAGGCTACGCTCGTCTGTCCGGGATGCCCGAGTGTGCCGAATACGGTTACATCGATTTGGGAGGTATACTCGCAGCTGGCGGGTCGTTTCACACGGAGATGGACTACCACTGGGACGCGTCCCAGACTATGAAATCCGTAATTGAGAAACTCTCCAAGTCATGAATTACCAGCTGAAGGAGTGGGGATCGCCCCGCTTACAAAACAAACCTAGACGTAAATGCGTAAAATAAGATTGTTACTAGTTGGCGGACGTCGCGGCCCCACGCTTGAAGCGGAGGATGGGAGCGACGCTGAAGTAAGAGCGCGCTACGTCGGCCTTCGCTCTATCGAAGATCGCAGGGTGAGCGGCGTCGTGTTCTACGACCGCGACCCCTACGTCGGCGTGGCGGACACATGGCCGAAGCCGGGGGACTGGGTTGCTTTCCTGTCCACTGGCGACGTGCTTGGGCACGTCGTAGACGTTACTGACGCGATCGTGACTTATCAAAAAGCGAACGATGTCGGTAAAGCCACTAACACATTCATCTGGGTCCACGAAGGGGGCCAGCTGAATACGATGCACACTTGGAAGACCCGGCGAAACGCGGGTCGTGAATTCAATGAATATAAAGCTACCACTCATATTACCAACAACCAATAAACATGGAAGGATTAAACAAAAACATACCACAGGATCTGATCGACCGCATGAAATCTGCCGGGTGCGGACGCTTCACATTTTACGCAAGCGGCGGATCGGACGAAGGTTACTTCGACGTCGTCGGGTGGGAGGAGAGGAGCAACGTGTCCGTATTCCTGGACGAGCTCGTCGAAGCTATCGCGTCTGATTACAGCGTCGACGCCGCCGAAGGCGACTACGGGACCGACATTGAGTTTGACTTGCACGCTATGACCGCGACCCATAAGGAGTGGCATATGGAGGCGTCCTACGCAGAGCCCAGCACTCAACAAATCGCACCAGCGACGGAAGCGCCATGACTCCGCTAAAACACGCTCAAAGTAGCGTTCGTAAATGGAAGGGGGAGGTGTTGGATTACCTGCCGATACATGAGTTTTTCGACGAGACTAAGCAATTCACCGGTGACTGGACGCACCGGGCCCTACGTCACCACTCCGCTGGCGTGCAGTGGGCTGTCGCCCTGTTCGGGCACGTTATCACCAACGCTGACGGCACCCTAGTTCCGGTGAAGATGGTGGCAGAGCAGCACGTCACTGAGGACTGCGGGTTCGTTCCCACGCCGCAGGATTGGCTGCGGGGATTGGCTGATAGGTCAGAGCCTTGGATGCTGCGTGTCGATACTAAGTTGGTGACTGAGAGAATCCAGCCCGAGAATTCAAAGATGGGCAATCCATACGACTAATATTATGCCAACACCTAAAAACATACCACCCCCACCACCGGACCGCGCAGAGCGCATGCTAAAGTTCTTCGCGTGCGAGCACTTGCCTACGAGCGCCTCGCGTAAAGTCGCAGAGGAGTTTCGGGCACTCGCGCGCATTATTGATGCGCGCATCAAGCAGGGACCGGAGAGGACCGTGACTTTACGCAAGCTCCTCGAGGCTCGAGACGCCGCCGTGCGCGCAACCCTTAACCCAGGAGGATAATGAGCGACTTACCTTACGAGACGATCCCCCACCCGTTCAACAAAGGAGATAAGAGGCGCGTTTACGTGCTGCCGGTCATGACTCGCATAGAGTTAGAGGTCGACGACGACCTCGACCAATGCGAGATCGACTCTCTAATCAAGCGACTGCAGTCTCAAGAGATGCACCTGAGTTTGATAAGCGGCCGCTACAGAGCGCGGAGCTTAAAACCTACCAAAGACAACCAATGAAATTAAAACAATCTGGGCCTCTTGCGCCCACCAATGAACCGTGGAATCTCATCCGCGATGCCATTTTCGATCTTGGACTTCAAGAGCAGCAGGAGGGCGTGGAGATCGAGATGGAAAGTCGGGGAACGATGAACGAGTGGCACGATCAACGCGACGGCGCGTGTCACCAGTGCCTCGCCGGGTCTGTCATGTCCCGGCGCCTTGGCGTTAATACTGACGCCTCCGCTTTCCCGTTCAACTTCCCCGACGACGTGAGAGACAGGCTCTGCGCGCTGGACGATTTCCGCAACGGGGAGATTGGCTTCGCCTACCGCGAGCTGAAACTAGAACTCCCCTCCTCGATTCCTGAGCGCGTGTTTATCCCGGACTACCACCACGGCCACGCCGCCTTCAAGGCATCCATGCTAAAACTCGCCGACCAATTAGAGGCGGCACAACCAACCAAAACCAAGCTATGATACTAGAACAATCCGGGGCACTCGCGCCCGCCAATGAACCGTGGACCCTCATCCGCGATGCGATCCACGACCTCGAACTTCAAGAGAAGCAGGAGGGCGTCGATGTCGATATGAGCGGCTGGCACGTTCCAATTATCAACGGCGCGTGTCACCAGTGCCTCGCCAGGTCTGTCATGTCCCGGCACCTTGGTATTGATACGGATAATCGCGCAGACCCGTTCGACTACCCCGACGACGTAGCGGGCAGGCTCCGCGCGCTGAACTGGCTCAGCATCGGGGAGGTTAACGTTGCCTACCGCAGGCTGAAACTAGAGTTCCCCGATACGCTTCCTGAGCGCGTGCACATCCCGGGCTACCGCCACAGCCCGCCCGCCTTCAAGTCCGCTATGCTCGACCTCGCCGACCGATTAGAGTCGGCACAACCAGTCAACCAATGAAATTGAAACAATCCGGGCCTCTTGCGCCCGTCAATGAACCGTGGACCTTGATCCGCGACGCCATCCACGACCTGACGCTTCAAGAAAAGCTGAAGGGCGTTAAGATTCGCATGTCTAATTGGCACTTACCAAGCGCCGGCGTGTGTCACCAATGTCTCGCCGGGTCTGTCATGTCGCGGCGCCTCGGCGTTGATACTAATGCTGACACGCGCCCACACGAATTACCAGACGTAGCGGCCAGGCTCCGCGCGCTGGAGGAGTTACGGTGCGGGGAGATTAGAGCCGCCTACCACAAGCTGAAACTAGAGCGCCCCGCTTCGCTTCCTGTGCGCGTGCCTATCCCG
>Ga0222631_1000001_pt1 | contig 198785 bp, 267 predicted proteins | sample AntAcemetagenom5_FD_179826 | JGI IMG/M metagenome (GOLD analysis project Ga0222631, IMG submission 179826) | Saline water microbial communities from Ace Lake, Antarctica - #5 | ecosystem: Environmental > Aquatic > Non-marine Saline and Alkaline > Saline | place: Antarctica: Ace Lake... | reverse complement strand
AATGGTCGATGAGACCGCTGAAGAAAGACAATCATGTGTAGATAGAAATGTCGAGCATCTTGTCTTAATGAAAGCAAAAGACGATTGGGGCAACGAAAGTATGGTAGACGCAGATAGCGCTATCACTACAGGCAACGGTTACACAGCTGGTTAATAACAGATGGAGCATCCTAAGTGAGCGATACCGCCAAACGTAACTTATTTAACGAGTTGAAAGAATCTTTTAAAGCACTTACCGAGAGGAAACTAAAAGGAACACATGGAACTTATAAACTGCATAACAGCTAACTGGTATATAAGTTGTGACGTAGATAGTGGTGAGCCAGTGCCTACTAATATTACAGACGCTAGATCAGCGGCGAGAGTCGCAATAATCACAGGTGACACATAATGAGTAAAGCAAGAAAGTTAGCAAATAGTACCGAATCTGTTGTTAGAAGCACAACTCTAAATCAAACAGCGGTAACTCAAGGTGAGTCCACGCAATCAGGTTTTAGTGCTGCCATATACACTGGTGATGGGTCAAGTAGTCATGCGATCAACACTGGCCTTGATATGGACACTGGTGACTTTGGTGGGCTTGTTTGGATTAAGAATCGCGATGGTACTAATAGTCACAGAATAATGGATACAGTTAGAGGAAATCTACAGTATTTAGTTAGTGATACAACTAATAGTGAAATAACTAACGCAACAACCACGCTAGAATCTTTTGATAATGATGGCTTTACTGTAGGAACGTCTGGTTCAGCAAACGCCAATGCCGACAAGTTCGCCTCATGGTCATGGCAGACAACTAAGAAAGTCACTGGCACAACTAATCGTAACAAGGCATACACTTGTCACTACAACCCAGACTTAGGTTTCTCTATTGTTGGTTACGAGGGTGATGGTGAAGATGGGCATGAGATACCGTATCATTTGGGTGTTAAGTCTGAGTGGAGTATTTCTAAAGATAGAGAAGGTGACGGTTCAGAACATTGGGTTGTGCATTCTCCGTTGTTTCCAAATCAATATTTACGTTTAAATGGCACAGATGCACTTAATACCACCACTAACTTAACTGCTTTATTTTCAAAAGAAACTTTACAAATAGGTTCCCACTCTTGGATTAATGCTGCCACAGAGAATTACATATCCTACCACTTCGCATCAGTCCCCAACGTCTCCAAAATAGGCAAGTATATCGGCATTGGTGCTGCTGGTAACTATGTGGACTGTGGTTTTAAACCTGCGTGGGTGATAATTAAGAATATGACTAGCACCTCTGATTGGTACATTTGGGATAGTACAAGAGGCGATACGTCAGATTTATACGCTAATTCAGCAAATGCCGAGACATATATAGCGATTAAAGAGTTTACCGATAATGGGTTTGTACTTAAAGATGCTCATGGCACAGTAAATTCGTTAAACAACGAATACCTATTCATGGCCTATGCAGAGTCATCTACTGGTGGTGCATCTACAAACACGTACACAAACTCAGACTACACGTACCCAACAACTGCTGACACTTTATCAATTGCTCAGAACACACTCATATCATTTGCTCAAGGTTTTGATGCGAATGGTCAAGTAGATAGTAAAGAAAACGTAGGATCTGGTGTAACGTATGCATTAGGTGCAGGACATGAGAATAAGCACTACTACATCTATAAAGACTTAGGTGGTTCGTATGGTGTAACTGAAAACAGACCACTAGAAGGTATCACTCGAAATGATGCAGACAAGTGGGGTGAGGTTAGTCCACTGGATGCAAGTCTAAGGACTACTGCTAAACACTTTGATTATGAAAGTTCGACAGGTGTTGTTAGTGCTAGTGGTGAAAGAGGCGCAGGTTACGAGGCTTATAAAGCCTTTAACAAAGACTCTAACGATATTGTAGGCGTAACAGGGGTTGAATGGTATGCAACTACATCAACTCTATCGTGGTTACAGTATAAGGGAGTAGAGCCTCGCATTATTAAGTCATGGAGACTACGCGAAGGTAGTGATGTAGATAGAGTACCTAAAAGGTTTACTATTGAAGGTTCTCATAATGGTTTCAGCTGGACGGCTATTGATTCAACTTATACTGCTAATGACTACTTAGGCAACGGAGTGTACTTGTGGGGAGACATCAACTTAACTGGCAGCAACACTACAGCTTATTTATATCATCGTATTAACATTACAAATAACTCGGGGGACTCAACTTATACAGCTATAACAGAACTAGAGTTTAACACAATCCTCCCGTCAGATTACTACCTAATCGACGCTGGTAAAATGTACAACTCTAGTGGCACAGCAATAAACCGCACGTATCTAGCAGAGTTCAGGACGGATTCTGATGGTGATGTAATCAACTCTACACTCGCCAATATGCCTGTTGCCAAGCAACGGTTTAATGATGTTGAAGCGCATGGTGACTTGACAGTTCATGGTGAGATTAAGAACATTGGTGTTGCGACTGCTTGGGTTAATTTCGATGGGACTCAAAACCCACCTTTGATTCGTGATAGTTATAATGTGTCTGATGTGGTTGATTTAGGGACTGGCAATTATAAGATTGTCTTTGACACACCTATGGACAGTTTTGGATATGCATATACTCTGGCCGCGACTGGGTATGATAACAGAGCATTATCACACGATAAAAATTCTGTAAAGGTAAAAATCTATAACCAAGGGCAAGCCGGAAACGACTATGATCTAGTGTGCCTTTCTGTATTTGGAGGTAAATCATAAGATGGAAGCACTAAGAACCTGCCCTTCTTGTGATAAGTCGGCTCATACTGCGGAAGATCTTAAAGGCTTTGTTATTGATAAGGGATCAAAGCATGGATATAGGAATATATGCATTCCTTGTCGCAACTATCAGTATATCGCCTATGACGACAGTAGAAAAGATAAGGTCAGCAGCAGGGCTAAGGCATGGTATAAAGCTAACCCAAGGCAAGTAGCCAATACTAGGTTAAAGAAAAACTATGGCATAACCTACGATGACTATACGAGTATGCTGGTAAGTCAGGATTACTCATGTTTAATATGTAATGTACATGAAGATGACTGCACTAAGAGCTTAAACGTAGACCATGACCACATAACAGGTGAGGTTAGAGGCTTGTTATGTATAAGCTGTAACTTTGCTTTAGGCCATTTTAAAGATAATATAGGGCTTCTTGAGAAGGCTATTAACTATTTGAGGAAGCATTAATGTACGTATATCAACAAGAAGACAACACCGTTGCGATTTGCTCAAAGCAGTCCTCAATCCCTGAAGGTGCAACATGGAAAGAGGTGGAGTCAGTACCCGATAGCGTTTTTCGTTCAGCATGGAGAATTGTAGGTGACGCGGTGGTAACAAATATAGATTCTGCTAAACTAATTACACATGATTTACGTAGAGTACAACGACAATTAGCATTTGCACCATTAGACGCTATTATAGCGTTACAAATTCCCGGAAATGATGCTACTCAAGCAGAAGCTGATAGACTAGTTATTCGTAACGCTGATGACGCTATGCAAATAGACATTAATGACTGCACTACTGAACAAGAATTAATTGACATTCATATAACTGAAGGACTTTAATTTATGAACAAGTACAGCAAAAATTCAGAAAGTAAATTACTGCAGGCTCATCCTGATTTACAGCTTATTTTTAAAACTGTTTTGCAAGGTTGGGACAACACTATTTTAACTGGACATAGAAACGAAGCAGACCAAACAAAAATGTTTAGTAACAAACCTAAACTGTCTAAAGTTAAATGGCCTAATAGTAAACATAACTCTGTTCCATCAATGGCTTTAGACGTTAGCCCTTACCCTATTCCAAAAAAGTGGGGAGAAGGTAATAGAAACGAATACGAAAAATTTCGTTATTTTGCTTTTTACGTTATCGGTGTTGCAGACGCTTTATACCTTGACGGAGCTATAGCTTACAAATTAAGATGGGGTGGTGATTGGGACATGGATAATGATGTTGGTGATCAGACATTTGAAGACTTAGTACACTTTGAAATAGTTGGAGTGTAATTATGGACTGGTTAAAAAAACTTACAAGTTACGCTCCCGATATAGCAGCAGCAGTATTATCTGGTGGAGCCACACTGCCCCAATTAGCTATTAGAGCTATATCAGATGCTACTGGTGGCGTAGTATCAAATGAAGAACAGTTGCGTGTAGCAGTAGAAGAAGCCAGTCCTGAGATGATGTTGAAAGTGACTCAAGCTAACAACTCTTTCAAGATACGAATGAAAGAGCTTGATAACGAGCTGGTTGCCTCTGAGCTAGGGGATACTCAAAATGCCAGATCAGCACACAAACACAGTCGAATGCCAGCAGCTATCTGTATCGGCCTATCGATAGTTGTAACTGTCATCACACTGGCTTTGATATTTGCACCAATTCCTATTGGTAATGATCAGATGTTAAACATGCTTGTTGGTCAGATCGTAGCAGCATGGATGGCTTCAATCGCATACTGGGTCGGAACAACCAGAAGCAGTGCTAACAAAGATAGAGTAGCCAAATAATGAAAGATGACATATTACAAAATATAGCCAACTGGCTGAACACATCAACGTATGTAGCAGGTGGCGGTACAGTGTTATTTGGGTTAAACGCAGCAGAGTGGGGAATTTTAGGAGTTCTTATAGGTATAGTAACCACGCTTGGTATGGCTGGGTTTACTATATGGTTTAAGATGAAGTACCAGAGAGAAAATAATGTTAGTTAAAACTCCTAACATAGTGACTATAAAAACAAGTAACCTGTTAGTCCTAGAGACATTTATTACTATGCCCACTAGTTTTGTTAAATTGAATATGTCTATCGTTAGTAAGGACATTAAATGACCACAACAACACAAGTCTACATGTTAATTGGTGGTTTAAATGCACTAGTTACATGGACAGGATCTTTTAGTATTGAAAAATTTGTTGTAAAAGACAACCTTTAGGTTTTAACATGGTAGACAAAGCAAAAATATTATCAAGTTTAAAAGATGACCTTACAAGTGCTGACAGCCTTAGACTAGAAACTGTCTCTAAGGTAGAAACTTGGAAGAAAGAGTATAACGGTGAACCTTATGGTAATGAGCAGAAGGGTAAATCGAAGATAGTATCGAGAGATATAAAGCGTCAGGACGAGTGGCAACATGCTTCTCTTAAAGACCCTTTTCTATCTTCAGCAGACATTGTTAAATGTACTCCTATTACAGCTGAAGATCGTCAAGCAGCAGAACAGAACCAGTTAATACTAAACTACCAATTTACTCGTAAGTTTAATAGGTACAAGTTTATTACGGATAGCATAAAACTACTTACTACTGAAGGCACACTAATTGTTAAGTGTTCATGGGATTACGAAGATGAAGAAGTAGAAAAAGATTACCCAGTGTATGATTTAGATCCTTACAGTGGTAAACCTGTACAAATAGGTATCAAAACAGTAAAGGAACTTAAAGTACTAGTAAATAAACCATTTGCAGAAACTTGTCGTATAGAAGACATCTACATTGATCCTACTTGTCAAGGAGACTTAGATAAGTGTCAGTTTATGGTACATAGGTATGAGAGTGACCTTAGTACCCTACGTGTAAATAAAAAGTATAACGATAAAGCACTAAATAAAGTATCTGAAGATATGGCTAGAGATAGTGATGACTATACTCCTGAACACGAAAAGAAAGGTAGTAGTTTTGAGTTTAAAGATAAACCTAGAAAGAAACTTATTATTCATGAGTATTGGGGAAACTACGATATAGATGGCACAGGTATTGCTAAACCTATTATTTGTACTTGGGTTAACAACGTGATTATCAGGCTAGAAAGTAATCCTTATCCTGATAAGAAAATACCTTTTTTAGTAGTAGCACATAATTCTATACCTTTCCAAATGACAGGTGAAGCTAACGCTGAAATGATAGGGGATAACCAAAAAGTCTCTACTGCTATTAAACGTGGTGCTATAGATAATATGGCTAACTCCAATAATGGGCAGAAAGGTATACGTAAAGGTTCGTTAGATACACTTAACAAAAAAAGATTTCTTGCAGGAGGAAATTTTGAGTACAACACTAATTCTTCTGATTTTTATGAAGGTTCTTATAATAACTTACCTAACAGTATGTTTTCTATGCTTGAACTTAATAATAACGAGACAGATGCTATTACAGGTATTAAAAGTTTCTCAGGTGGTATTAACGGGCAAGGACTAGGATCTACTGCTAGAGCAGCAGGGGGAGTATTAGATGCTGTATCAGTACGTAGACTAGATATTGTAAGAAACGTAGCTGAAAACTTAATGAAACCTCTTATGCGTAAATGGATGTCATACAACTCCGTATGGCTACAAGAAGAAGAAATAATACGTATAACGAATGATCAACATGTTCCTATTAGAAGGGATGACTTAGCTGGTGAAGTAGATATAGATATTGAAGTATCTACAGCTGAAGATAATGCTGCTAAAAGCCAAGAACTATCTTTCTTACTTCAAACTAATGGGCCTAATGAAGATCCCGGTGTACGTAAAATTATAATGGCTCAGATAATGAAACTTCATAAAATGCCTGATGTAGCAAAGTCCATAGAAGAATACAGACCTGAGCCTGATCCATATTTAGAAGAAATGAAATCTCTTGAATTGCAGTTAAAGAAAGTGGAGATACTAGAAAGACAATCTAGAGCAGAAGAAAACTCAGCTGATCTTCGTTTAAAAACTGCGAATGCTGTATTAGCTGAAGCTAAAGCTAGGTTTACCGATTCCGACACAGATGTTAAAGATTTAGACTTTATGAAAAAAGCTACAGGTGAAGACTTATCTGATGAACTAGTCAAAAAAGATCATGATAGAGACACACAAATAGGATTAAAATCTATTGATAGTTTACAAACCAATTAAATTATAGTATAAATACAAAACTTATTTACATAACTTAACTATAGGACTCCTTAATGAGTAGCCTGACAGAAGAACAAGATCAAGTAGAGCTAGAAACAATTGAAACAGAACACCACATTACTATGGGAGAAGATTTAGCTTGGCTAAAAAATAACTCTCAGTTTCAAAGAGTAATTACTAATGGTTATCTTAAAGATAAAGCATTAGATTCTGTTAGTATGTTAGCAGATCCCGGAGTTATTAGACGAGGTGAACGATCAGCTATTATGGAAGATCTAGTGGCAGGCAGTAACTTAGGTTATTTCTTTATGATGGTTGAGTATAACTACGCAGGTGCTCTTAACTCTGAAATAGTAGATGAAGAAGAACTTGAAGGTACTGAATAATGAGTACCGAGTTATCTGAAGACGAAATTTTTGATAACGACATTGATCCTATTGATGCACTGGCTGCAATTCGTCGTGAAGAAGGAAATGAAGACGCAGCTGAGTTGTTATCTAGAAATAAAGATAACAGTAACGAAACAACATCTGAAGAGGATACTACAACTTCTGGTGATAAAAATTTATCTGATGGCAAAGTTTTAGATGAAGATACTAAAAAGTCTGATACAGACGCAGATAATATTAATGAAAATAAATACGAACTTGATACTGATAAAGATCTTGAAGATGGTTCTGAAAAGAAAGTAGAAGAAGTTAAAAACATTATTAAACGAAAGTTTAAAGCTAATGGTCAAGACTTTGAATTCTCTGATGAAGAAATCATGGACCAGTTTGAAGGTGTGTTCGGTAAGGCAATGGACTACACTCAAAAAATGCAGAAGATGGCTCCTTACAGGAAGATGATCTCTGCACTGGAAGAAGAAAGTATTACTCAAGACCAATTTGACTTAGCCTTAGACATCCTTAAAGGTGACAAAGGTGCTATTAAAAAATTGGCTTCTGATAGAGATATTGATCTCAGTGATCTGAGTTTTGATGAAGAGACTGAACCGTATGAATCTAAAAGTTACGGCAAATCAGACTTTGAGTTAGAAATTTCAGAGATTGAAGATTCTATATCTAAAGACCCAGAGTACAAAACAACTGTTGATGTTATAGACAATCAATGGGATGATGGATCTAGGAAAATTATTGCAGGCAACCCTAAAATTATTATGGGTCTGCATCACGATATAAAATCAGGTGTCTACGCTAAAGTAGCTCCTGAAGCAGCAAAGTTACAAATGTTAGATGGAAATTCTAAATCTAGTTTAGATTACTACCTTCTTGCAGGTGCTGATTATCAAAAATCTATAGAAGCTGGTAATAACCAGAACGCTGTAGATGACTTGAATAAAAGCGCACAAGAGGCAGAGACAAAATTTGGTAAAGAATCATCAGAAGCTGAAAGCAAAAGAGCAGCTAGTTCAACAGCCTCTACTGCTGGTAAAAAAGGTGTCATCGATTATTTAGATGACGACAATGATGAAAATTTTGACGCTTGGTATAAAAAAGTAACAAGTGCAAACTAATTTACTAAAAAGGTGATTTAAATGGTAGATAACGTCTACGGAAATGGTACTAACAGTACTTCTGGTCCGAATACAATTACGCATTATTACGACAAAGCTGGTGTTAAAGCAGCTAACGTTGTAAATATTTATGGTCAGTTTGCTGATCGTCGATCTATGCCTCTCAAAATGGGTAAAACTTTTAAGGTCAGTAAATGGTTACACATTTATGATCGTAAACTTGATCCTAGTAGTCAAGTAGGTGGAACTGACTCAGAATTTGGTACTAAGGGTTATCTTACTGCACGTAACATCACTGATGTTTCAGCAGGTATGCCTACGCTATCAGAAGGTTCTGGTGCAGCTAATAAAGTAACAATTAAAAAAGTTACTATTGAAACAGGTTTTGCTCGTTACGGTGAAATGCTTGATTATACTGATGAAGTTGATATGTTCTCTGAGGACATGGTACAGATTCAATACCGTGAAGAGTTAGGACACCTAGCTAATATGCGGTACGAAGATCTTACACAGCTTGATTTGCTAGCTACTACTACTATCCAGTACGTTGGAAGTGCTACTGCTATTGCAGAAATTGGTCAAGATACTGCTGAAACTGACGGTACAGATGATAATGATTCACGGATTTCATACGATATGATCCGTAAAATTACTCGTCGATTGGTACGTAATCGTGCTGAAAAGAACACTACTGTTGTTTCAGGTGACACTAAAGTTGATACTCGTGCAATCAATAAAGCTTACTACGCTGTTATTGGTCCAGAAATCAAGTACGATCTTGATAACTTGACTCGTGGTACAGGTAACGCTGAAGAGTTCGCTTATATCCCTGCATACAAGTATGCAGCAGCAGCTAGCCTAGCTGAAGGTGAAGTTGGTTCTATGGGTGATGTTCGTTTCATCGAATCTGAGTCTGCTCTAGTTTACGCTGCTCAAGGTAGTGTTGTACCTCAGAACTACGTAGGTGATCTATCTTCTAGTGGTGGTACTGATAATACTTCTGGTACTGCTGGTGATCGTGATAACTTTGATGTTTTCCCTATCTTGTTTCCAACAAAAGGCTCTTTTGCTATTGTAGGACTAAAAGGTAAAGGAAAAATTAAGTTTAACAGTCAGTCTCCCGGTAAGATTGAACTTAGTAATCCTTATGCAACTCAAGGTTTCTTTAGTTACAATTTTTGGTACGCAGGTCTTATCTTGCGAGAAGAACGTTTACTTAAAGGGTATGTTTGCGCTAGCAAATAACCAATAAGTATTAACCAGCTGGGACTTGAAAAAGTCCCGGCTATTATTAATTTGTTAAACAACTGAAAGGATTTAACACATGTCAGATCGAGATGACCTAATACTGGAAGCTAATGAGCTAGGTTTAGAGTTTCAAGCTAATATTCCTACTAAAAAACTACAAGCTAAAGTTGATGAAGCTAACGGAAAAGTAGAAACACAAGATGTAGAACCAGTAGTTGTTTCTGAAAAACATTCTAAAAAACCGCTAACTAAAAGACAAAAAATTAATGAAAAACGTAAAGCGGCTTTCAAAACAAGAGTAGTAACTATTACAAATAAAGATCCTCGTGATTCTGCTGTAGCTAATACTGCACATTTGAGTTTTGAGAATAACTACTTCGGATTAGCTAAAAATGTACCGTTAGATATTCCTGTAGAGCTAGAAGTAGCACTAATTAAAATTGCAGCTTCTACTCTTATGCCTCTACATAAACGTGAATTTGTTGATGGAAAAGACACAGGTAATATGATTACTATAAGAGTAAAAAAATACGCTATTAGTTATGGTGAAGGTGAATAAAAATGACCTTAGCTTTTACTGAGTTTACAAATAACGTAACTACTGACTCCTCTACTTATAAAGTACAAGGAGATGGTATTTTTGATGATATGATGGAGAGTATTACTGCTCACATTAAGTCTCAGTACGATTCAGGTGCTATTAATGGTGTTGACTACGCTAAAGTGTATCTTGGAGCTATGCAGTCAGTAATTCAAACAGCTGCAAAAATTTATCTAGAGACACAAATACAGATAGATACTTCTGCTTTACTGCAAGCACAAAAACTTTTAGTTGATAAACAGGTCATAGAAAGTATTAGTAAAAATTTACTTCTTGAAGCACAAAAAACTACGGAAGATAAAAAAGACGACCTAATTACAGCTCAAACACTAGGGTTTAAAGTAGATGCTAAACAAAAAGTACTAGCTAAAACACTAGAAACTTGGGCTATTTACTATTCTGTTAATAAAACAGGTGCTGCTCCAACTATTGTTAATGAAGCTAAAACTTCTGCACTATATGAAGATATACTAAATGATTTGCCAGCCTAATGACTAAAGAAGAAACACTAGCTAACATAAATAGTTGTATTGTCTATGAGAATGGGTTGCCTGTTCTCATGGACGGTATGTTTATGGATAGCGAGCTTGATAGTTTAGGAGTAGTAATAGTACTGCTTACAATAGCCAATGATTATGATATTGACACAGCAGAATTTGATGATATAGATGTAGATGCTTTGTCCGTAAAAATGTTAGTTTCTATCTGCCACTCAACTACTTCTGTATAATGTGAAATACAAACTTATTAATTTACTGCAGAATGATAACTACATCCGTAAATGTAATGAACAAGATATAGATAACCACTACTCTGTTGTAGAATCCTTAGTTTCTGATAGTGACACTAATATACACAAAAAACGTATGTTAAAGTGTATAGCTGAGAACACAGCGTATTGTTTAATTGATGGGTCTTGTTTTTTGTATTTTAAGAAACTAAGTCCTTACAAAACTGAAGGAGTTTTGTTTTATGGTAAAGGAAATCCTGTAGGTACACTAACACTTCTTATAAGTATATTCTATGGAAATGCTTATTCACCTGTAAAGACTCTTAGTTTTATTCCCCATAAAAAAGAAGGAGTTATTAACTTAAAAAGTTTACTAACAGTTAAAAGTATTAAAAAATGGTATGAGTTTGGTACCCCTGTTATCATAAACATTAGTCTAATAAAACAGAAATTGGATAAAATTTTACATAATTCTAGGTAGTTTAATTATGGGTGCTGTTGTAGAAATTATTGAAGATATAATAGACATAGTAGAAGATGTTGTTGAAGGAGTAGTAGAGGCTGTAGAAACAGTATGGGATGATATTGTTATGCCTTTACTGGAATTTGTAGTAGGTATATTTGGTATCGAAGATGAGACCGTAGTACAAGTACAACATGTTTCACAGAAAGTTTATCCTTCAACTACAGATCTAGAAGAAGATGCGTTAGTTAAAATAGCACTTGAGTACACAAAAAATTCTGCTATTGCATTAATATCTCCGTTTAATAAGTACACTAAAGTTGCTCAAGGAAAAATAGACGGTTACTACAATTACGCAGAAGAAGGTGAGTATCCTTATGCTTTACCTACAACAAATGTACGTAAAAATACTATAGACCAATCTGCTGTTATTAATGCTTTGTTTTCTATAACTGGTTACACAGTTAATATTACTAGTGCAGTACAAAAGTACCCTACAAAAGAAGTTTATTTTAAACACTATTTACAAAATGTTTATAGTTATCTTCCCCATCTTAATACATTAACTTTTAGTGACGAGTACGGTACTTTCGATAGCTATTTTTTATCTGCTGTTACGTACAATGCAGGAGCTAATAACTACCAATTAACAGTACAGAGACTAAGAGAAACTGCTACGTTTTATTTATCTGGTTATTCAGAAGTAGTTCAAGGAGATAACACACTAATGTACACAGTTAGTGTCGATAGACTTATACCTGCTAACAAAACTGTCACAGTTAATTTAAGTTACACAGGAACAGCTACAAACGGTACCCATTTTACCTCAGTTGATACTGTAGTATTGCTAGCTGGTACATCGTACACAGACTTTACTATTAGTACTGAAGCAAACTCATTACCTTATGAATATACCTTGTTAGAAGATCAAACAGAGGCAAACTACGATGATTCTGGCAGTAATGGTTCGTACTCTAGTTCTGGAAGCGACAGTACTAATTTCTACAGTGCATTAGACACAATAACTTTGGACAATGATGATGTGTTAACAGTAGATAGTGTAGATGTAGACGGAAATGTAATAACTTTTACAGTGACAAGTTCTGGTGGTGATGCTTCTGCAGGAACTACCATAAACCAAATTTCTTCTAGTGGTACAGGTTTAGGTTTTACTATAACCCCGGAAACAGTAAACTTGTTAAGTTCCTCTGTTACTATGGTTGTAAGTATAGAAAGTATCTCTACACAAGACAGTTTTGAAGCTACCGCTTTAGCTGAAGGAAAACACAGCATATCAACTACTATTACTTATAGTGTTGCTAACCCTGTAGACACAGATAACACTAATATGCCATCTCCTTTAACAGAAACTTTGACTAGTGTGATTACTAGACCTGCTTATAGAATTATTTCTTATGTAATTGTTACTTACTATATTGACGAAATTGCTGAATGGAAATATTGGGTGTATGACATAAGTAGTAATACTTACCCTGATGTTAAAATGGTAAGCAGTAGTTTAAGTAACTTAGAGTTTATGCCTATTGGTATACTTAGGTCTAACACAGTTTCTGCCAGTGTAGTTAGTGTAGGACAAGAAAACTATGATGGTATAGTAGGGCTATTAGGTACTTTAGACTTAGAGTTTAACGACATAATACAACAAATAGAAGCTAACCCTAATATTGCTGGTATATCAGAAGGATTTTTATCCTTCGCTGTAAACCCTACTGATACAGCAACAGTAGTTTCTAAAATTCTTTATGAGATGTTTTATACATTAGTAATTACAGAAGCTGTTGATTTTAATACAACAGTAGACAACCAAGGGTATTATGCTACGTTTTTAGAACAAAATGTAAAACGAGCTGTAGTATGGTCTACACAAAATGCTTCTACTACCATATTTGATTCAGGTCCAATTGGTACTTACAGCCATACTGTAACTAACGTAAACACTCTTACTATGAGAAAACAGGTGTCTACTACTTCTTGTTCTACAATTGTATTAACAAACATGTCTGGTATAGAGTTTATTTTAGGTAATGGGCAAGAAAACATGAGCCTTAGTAAACTAGGGGATGATAACTTTTCTATACTGTTGTCTCATTTTTCTATTGATAGTTTAACTCCAGTTGAACAACTACAGTTGTACACCCTAGCTTTAAGGATGAATTTTTATTCTGTACAGATAACTGAAGTGGCTTGGTATGAAACTTCAGCGTTTGCAGATTTACTAGAAATAGTACTAATAGTTTACACTCTGATAACTTTTGACCCTACAAAACTATCTTTAGCTGCTTTTTTTCAGGTTGCATTAGCTAATTATGTTATTATTTCTATAGCAATTGCTATAATATCTAGTATAGATAGTGAATTTTTAAAAGTAGTTGTTGCTGCTGGTGCTGCTTACTTAACTAGCCAAACTGGTTCAGGTTCAACAGGTATGAGTGATCCTGCTGTTATTACACAAAGCGTCACACAGTTTAGTAATATGATAGTAGCTGATATAAATGCAGATATACTAGAGCTTCAAGCAGAGATGCTAGAAATAAATAATCAATTTGATATTAGGTCACAAGAACTAGCTAGATTAATAGAAGCACAAGAAAATGGATTAGACCCAACCTACCTAGCTTTTCTTAATAGTCCTGACACATATAGGTTTATGGCTGGACCAATACAATACAACTATTCTAGCATGTATGATTATGGTACAGTAGTGGGCAACTATCATAAAAACGCCTTAACTTTAGGTGTAGTTTAACAAAAAGGTACAGAATTATGGGTGAAACTTACAGTAATTTCAAAATTCCTACAACAACACAAATATACGACCCTGCTAAAGAATTTAGTTTAGCAGCTTCCTATGACGATTTTAGTTATAAACCACAAGACTACAGAATGAATGCAGGTAATGGTGTTTTAATGGGTGATCAAAATTACCCAAAAGCACCAGAATCTTTAAATGGATTTCAAAACTTTGGGTTAGCTGCTCAAGGTTTAGGTAGCCTATATGGTATGTATAATGCTCACCAAATGCGTAAGCAAGGAAAAAAACAGTTTGGTATTGAGCTAGCTGGTATGAATAGAAGTCTTGCTAATAATGCAACTTCTTATAATGCAGATCTTATGGAAAGAACTCGTAATGGTTTAGCATTAAATAGTGTGGAAGCTGGTAGTCAAGAATATATAGACCGAATGGCAAGAGCTAAAGCAGCTAATGTAGATGGTAGTGCAATAGGGTAATAATATAATGGCTGGTGAACTTTTTAGATCTAGAATAAATCCTAACTTTAGTGGCTCTAACCAAGCTTTTGCTAACGCTGCACGTTCTATTGAGAGTTCTCAAAAAGGTCTTGCTAGTATAAATGCACAAATGCAAGAAGCTAGAAATGCACAGCTTGAGCAAAATGCTGTTATGCAACAACAAGCCAATTTTGAAAGACAACAAAATTTTCGTGAAAACGAAGGTCAAAGAGCTGTAGTTGAAGAACAACGTATTTTTGATTTAGAAAAACAAAGAGGTATAGATAAAAATTTAGCTATGAGCAATTTAATTCAACAAGCTAAAGATATGCAGCCTTCTTTTGAGATGGAACAAGGCACAAAACAAGCTATATTTAATTCTCCGGGTTACCAAACACAAACTTCTGGTACAAGAACTATTAGTGACGGTGGAAGAAATACTTCTATAAATCTAAATCAAGTAGATGGTTATAAAAGAAAAGATGATCTTATGGATGGGTTTATCCAAAATATGATTGATAACCCTAGACTGTATCAAGACCCTGCTAAAATAAAATCAGATGTAGCTGCTTTAGCAAGAGAAGCTGGTCTAAGTGAAACAGAAATAGCACAAATGCAACAAACAGCTACTGAAAATTACAGTGTGTTAGATGTTAAAAGTCAAGAAAGATTAAGTAAAAATGCTGAAAATAGATTAAATTTTGCTGGCAAAATATTTAGCAACTCAGGAAATAGTAATACTACTAATATTGGAACTAACGCATTTAAAACTGGTTCTATAAGTCAAAAAGAAAATGCTGATGCTTTTAAAGATATTTCAGAAACATTAAATGTTCCTCAAAGTAAAGGTGCTATAAAATGGATCAGTGAAGCACTTACTCCTGAAACATTTTTTGGTTTATTTCCTTTAAATTCTCCTGATATGTCTATAGATGATTTACAAACTATAGTTGCTGCTAGTCAGTCTCAATCTAAAGTTGGACCAGCAGCCACTATTAGAGCTATGAGAGCTTTAAAATTAATAAATGGTGATGGTACGTTTAGCAAAGACATATCAGATATGATGTCTAACGATGATACTATGGCTGCTATTGCACTAGGTGCTCAACAAAACCAAGAAGCTTCTAGCAGTAGAAAAATTGGTGGTAGTGAAAGTAATGATCAAAAATTTCAACAACAACAGTCTCTATATAATAGTTTAATTTCTCAGTACGATGACTCTATTAACAAAATATTAAAAAATTCTATACAGCAAGCTACTACTTCTGAAGAAAGACAAAAACAAGCTCAAAAGTTTATTGAAGAACAAACAGGAGTTAGTAGAGACTTTAAACTAGGTGGAAATAAACCTAAAACTAAGCCTAAAATTAAGCTTAAGCCTATAATTTCTGAAGATGAAATAGATACTAGTGATGATGTTGAAGAACCTGTAGAAGCTCCTATTAGCACAAAAGAAAGAGATATTACACCTGCTGAAAATAGAATACTTTCTGGTCCCGGTAATACGTACACACCTGAACTTAAAACTAAAGAAATAACTACAAAAGCTAAAGAATTAGAGGCTAGAGCAAAAGTTAAATCTCAAAAAGTTGCTGCTGATAAAAGAGGTTTTATAGCTATAGCATTAGACCCTAATAGTACTGAAGCAGAAAAAGCTGCAGCTCAAAAAGGTTTAAGTGAAGTAGACGCAAAAAATCCTAAGTATAAAGATACTTCTATTTTTAACTACAGTGCTGGAGATCGACCTGAAAGAACTAACCCTAATGGTACTGATTTTAGACTACAAAATTTTAATTTTGAACAAGCTCAAGAAAAAGCTGAAAAAACTGCAAGCAATGTAAAACTCCAAAAACTTCGAGATTTAAAAAGTAAAGTTGATGAAGATAAAATTAAACAGTTATTAGAAGCTCTTAGAACAGGTGATCAAAAACTAAAAGATTTTAAACCTAAATCAGGAGCTGAAAAACAACAAGCAGAATACTTGAAACTTTTATTAGAAGAACAAGGTAAGTAACTAACTATGTCTGAAATATTTAGAAATGCTGGAAATGCTTATCAGGTAGACTACTCGTCTTCTTTATTGGACATGAAAATTGATTCTTTAAAAGACAAAATAGCAAGTAAGCAACAAAAGCTTACACCTGAACCTAAAGTTACTCCTGTGTCTGAAGAACAAGCTAACAACATAGACAGATTTAATGGTGGTCTTGCAAATAGTACTAGTTTTGCTAATGACTTGTACTCATTAGGTACTGCTGCTGTTGATAGAGAATTTAACAACATAAAAAATATTGCTTCAGGAGAATCTAACCCTAATCTAATGGAAGAAGCTGACGTTAGAAGTAACGTTAGAGCCACGGTAAGGCAAGAGCTTAATGAAGCAGCATCTTCAGGCATAAACAGTTTAGCTAACGCTAGAATAAGTTTAAGAGAAGGTGAGTATTTAGACGCAGCAGGTAATGTAATAGACGCTATAAGTACAACTGCAAAAGTACTTCCAGAACTAGCTGTAGACAGTTTAACTGGAACAATAGCGTCAGGCATTGCTGGTACTCTTGGTACTGCTGGTATTGGTGGTTTACCTATGCTTGGTAAAAAGCTTTTTCGTGGTGCTAATGCAATAGGTGATATATCAGATGCTGTTACTGATGCAGTAGCTGCTAAAGATGCAGGTGTAAAATTAAACGTATTACAAAAAGCACTAGCTGCTACTAAGTCTGTTGGTAAAAAAGCTAGTCAAGTAAGTTTATCAACTGCTGCTGTATTACAACAAAATGAAGAAGCTTACATTAAAGAAAATGGTGAAGCGTCTTCAGTTATGCACAAATTAGTTAATGCTCCTGCTGCTTTAGCACTTATGATGTTTGATAGAGCTATATTTATGAGTGCTTTGCCATCTATAGCAGGTGTTACAGTTGCTAAAAACGCTACTAAACAATATGCAAAAGACATTTCAAAAGCATTGTCTCCTATACCTAAAAAATACAGTGTAGAAGTTGCTAAAAGAGTACTAAAAGCTGCTGTAAAAGTGTCTGCTGTTGGCGGATTAGAAGCAACACTAGAATATTTACAAACTTGGCATTCAATACTACAAGCTAAGATGGATGACTTTTCTATTAGGTCTGCTTTAGATGAACTTAATGAAGAAGGTAATATAGATGAAGCCAACTACTCTGCTTTAGTAGGTGCTATGGTAGGCGGTGGTGTTAAAGGTGCTACTGTTGCTCCGGGAGTTGTTGCTGGTGCAGCTTTAGACACTGTTGTAGGAACTGCAGGTGTTGCTGTAAGAGGTGGTAAAAAAGTTAAAGAAATAAGTCAAGATGCACTTACTAAAGCAAGTTTTGAACTATTGTCTGAAACAGATCGTGCAGTATTGTCTGAATCTGAAACAGCAAGAACAGCTATAGCAGATAAAGAAATAGCAGGCAAAGAAAAAAATATTGACACTGTTTTAAATGCTAAAACTATTGATGACTTACTAGCTGATGACGTAGTAGGTGTAGAAACCATAAAAATACAAACTAATGGGAACATAACTACTGAAGCTGCTGCTGATCCAAAACAATTTAACTCTATAAAAACTAAGTTAATTAGTCAATTTAGAAGTGATCAAGCTCTTGTAAAAACAGAGTTAATGGCAACTAGTGTAGGAAGAGTTGTAAGCAAAGTAGGTACTAATGTTGTAAACAAAAGTACTGAAAAAGCTAAAAAACTTCTAAAAAATGTTCCTGTAGAAAACTTAGTTAAAACTGTTACTGCACTTGGTACAGCAAGTGTAGAAATTGTTAAAAATCTAGAATCTAGTACTGCTAGAGGTGTTATAGAGTTAGGTCTTAGAAACGGAATTAAGTCTTCTAATACTGTTTTAGCTGCTGTTAAAGATATGGAAATAAACGATCTTACAAAAGTAATATCTGTTATTGATAAAAAACACCCGGACCTAGCCAAGAAATTACAGAAAACTCTTGCTAATAAAAAACAAGCTTTAAAAAATATAGGTCAAAGTAACGATACTTTAACAACTATAGACAATATTAAGCCAGAGCTAAAAGATATTGCTAAAGGTCCAGCTCTTTCAGAAAATGGAGCAGACTCTGTATTTAAACTTGTTTCAGATACAATAAATGGCAAAGTAGCAGATTTACCTTCTTTAGAAATTGTTGAGGCTGCCCTAGATAAATACAAAGAACTTGATTCAGTTAAAAAAGGCAAAAACAAAGTTAGTCTAGGTGTACTTACTAACAAGTTAAAACTAGAATCAAATAAAATACGTAAACCTGTTAGAACAGAAGCTAAAGCTAAAATAGCTGAGTTGTCTAAAAATATTAAATCTAAAGGTTTAGTTGAGTATTTTAAAAATGCTGAATCAACAAAAGAATTGATAAGTCTTTTAGACTCAGAAAGTTCTAAAGATTTTACAAAAAAAGTTAAGGAATTTTTACCTGACTTACCTAATATGCCTGATATGCCTAATCTTGAAACTGAAGAAGGTATGGCTAAATTTGATAAACAGTTAGAAAATGCTTACAACTCAGTTGCTAAAACAGTTACAGATACTGCTACTGCTGCTAAAGAATTAGTTGTTGGACCAGAAAAGAAAGAAAATGTTGTAGGTCCTAAAAGACCTGCTGCTCCTAGTCCTAAACCTACTCCTTCTACAAAACAGGAAGCTGCTGTTGAAGAAATAAAAACTGTTGAAGTAACACCAGAAGTACAAAAGAAACGTGACACTATAAATAAACAACTAAGTTCATTTGATAGTATAATTGCTTCTGTTGAAGATAGTCCTTCTAAACAAGCAATTGTTTCTACTACAATTACTCCTACGTTACCTAAAATAATTACAAAACTTAAAGAAGCTGGTTATACTAATATTGCTGAAGTTAAAAACTTACTAAGAAATTTTACTTCTTTAGATAAGTACCCTGAAATACTTAGTGCATTTGAACAAGCTTTTCCTGATGTACAAACAGAGGTAGTTATGACAGAATCATTTGATAATGAACCTTCACAAGTTATTTCTGACAAGAAAAAAGCTGAAGCTCTTTATACTAAACTAAATCCAAGGTGTAAAATTTAATGTCCTGTCCTTCACCAGAACTATATTTAAAATACATTCAAGAATTTAATGGTGTAGAAATAGATCCTAATACAGAAAAAAACATGCGTTTTAATGTATGGAATATTACACCTGAAGATGTTCACAGACTTGTAAATACTAATAGTGTTGAAGGACTTCCGGGTAAAGATGAATCTAAACCTACTCTTTTAAAAATAGAGAATGCTCTTACAAGAATATTAAATTCTGGTCAAAAAGCTGATACTTTTAAAGAAGATATTATTGGTATAGACAACGATAATGTAGATCAAGACAGTATTTCAAAAGCTATAGCACTTCATGAAGTTATGGAAGCAGTTAAAGGTGAGTCTGACAAAGCACGTAATAATGACGTACAAATGAGTCAATTGTCTGTAGATGGAATACTTCCAGTACTACCATTGTCTAGGCTAGCTGCTAGTATTGGTCGTAAATGGATGTACAAAAACCAAGCTAGATACAAGTCTATGGAAGAAAGTCCTAAGACTGCAGCAGAAATTGAGCAACTTTATTACACTCAAGGTATAGCAGCACTAGAGCTACTTGAAGAAAAAGGCTATGTAAATTTTCATGATGATGTAACTACTATTCGTGATTACACTGACAGTGAAGCTATAACACAAACTTTTGAGTCAAAGAAAATTACAACAACAAATGCTAAAAGTGTTTCTTTAAATACAAGTAAACTAGGCATTTCTAAATACAAAGTTAGTTCTTCCGGTAAACTTACTGATACTTTGTCTCAGGAGTCATCTCATTTTCTTAATAGAACTGCAGCTGACTTAAGCGGTACCGAACTAGGTACCATAGTAGACACGTTATCTGTTGTAAGACATGTGACACAGCCATCTAATATTACTATGCCTTACACAGGTAAACAGGACGGTTCAGTTGATGTAGCTCAAAGTGATCCTGATGGTAATGTTCAATCTCCTAGTACACAAAGTGCTAGACAGAAATTATTTGATAATCCTCTTTACGTAAATAACACAGTACATGATTTATTTGCACTTATTAAAGAAGAAACTGACAAAACAGGTGAGTCAGCTACAAAACTTTTAACTGACAAGTTTAAAAATAAACCTTTAATGATTAAGTCTTTATTTGGAATTAAAACTTCTGATGATCACTCTGTTGATAGGCAAGAAAGTGTTAGTGGTCAAAACTTATCTAAAACAGTACCTTTAGACGATATTATAGAAACTTATAACCAGCTTGTTAATTCTGAAGGTAATCCTGAAGAACTGCACATGATAATGAAAGGTGGTAGAAACATAAGACTTTACTACGATAACAGTGTGTTAAACGCTCATGCATCTAAACAAAGCAGACACATGCTTACTAGTGGTACTCAGTCAGTTAAAGTAAAGTCTTTTGATTTTAACCGTCTTGTGTACAGCATTAAAGAAACACTAGATGATAAAGAACTGACTTATAAAGAAATTGTAGAAGGTGGCAATGCTAATCTAGATGCTGCTTTACAAGACTTTAAAAGTTACGAAAATGCAAAAACTCTGCAACGTAAAATAGTAGCTTTAAGTAACCTACCTGAAAGATTTCAAGGCGTAGACTACGCAGCATTGTTAGTAACTTTAAAAGGTGTTCAAGATATTAGAGATAATACTGGTGACACTTTACAAACTGAGCTTATGGATTCAGCTGACGCTACAGCACAGGGTGGTACATTAACATTTCAACAAGCATTAGGAACTAACGCCAATGTAGAAACGTTTATGGAAAGCATAGGTATTATTACAGATGCAGATGGAAATTTAGTACTAGACGAAAATAAAATAGATGACGTTTACGCACTTATGTCAGATGCTACTAGCAGGTTTATTAATAAAAAAGACAGTTTAGTTATGTCACCAGACATAGGCCAAGGCAACGTAAGAGAATTATTACAAACTACTTTAAACTTGTTATTTGGTGGTACTAAAGAAGGTGAAAGAGCCTTTGCTAAAGATCCTACTATGGTATTTATATACGGACAGGGACCTAAAGGAGCTGTTAAATCTATGGCTGACACCCTAGCTAAACGTATTATAGACAACCTAGCTGACGAAAACATTAGAGATTACTTAGGTGACCTAATGGATTCACCAAGTCTTAAAAATGCTGACAGTAAAGATTTAAAAGACATATCAGGTCTGTACTCTAATATTAAATCTGCTCTTATTACTAAAGGTGTTCCTAAACAACTGTATGAAATAATGCAGGCAGAAATTTACGAAGCTTACCTAAAAGACTTTAGAAAAGATGGTGCTGACATTTATAATTTAGCTACTCAAGTTAAAGATAACCATAGAATGAAAGTACTTCCTTTTGGAGCTGTATTAGATGGTATTGGTATTGACCAAGTTAAAACTTATGGTATGCCTCTTACAAAAATTGTTGAAGTATCTAGTCCTTTAACCGGAGATAGTGACCTAGCTAAAGAAGGTGGCCACACAGTACTAACACGTAAACAAGAACTGTTTCAATCTATAATGGATGTGTCTGTTATACACGGAATAGACTCTGGGCTTATGTATCACGCTATAAACGAAGTCCTAGGTGATAGCGGTGCAATTGTCGTACACGATCAGATAATTGGCACAACAGAGACTGTACGCCTTGTAGAAGAAGCTTACGTAAGATTAAATAAAAGACTTTTAGGTGAGTATGACACTCATCAACAAGTACTAAACTCTATTGAGTTTTATGATCCTGCACTAGCTAAGTCAGATAAGTTTACTAAACTTAAAGCAAAGATTGATGCAAGAGTAGCTGCTAAAGCTAAAATAGCTAACAGTGAAAGAATGAACATGAAGACTAACGCTCTTATTGGTAACAGTATAAAAGCCAGAGAGTTTGCTGGTGCTGATGCTAATACAGAAGTTGAGACTGCTACTGTTCCTAATGCTGAACCTGCTACTGCTAACCCTTCTAATTCAGCTATGAAGGACGCATTTGATAATGCTGCTCCTAATACTACTACAACTGCTAGTGAGCCAGAAACAGCTACTGAGTCACTTACAGACGTAGAAACTATATTAGAGCAGTACAAAGAAGAATCACCTATTATTAAAAGTTTTCTTGAAGGATCTAACAGTTCTAATGTAAGAATAGGTGAAGAATTTGAATTTGATACTGAAACTGATACTGTAGTTATTTCAGAAAATTCTACTGATCGTAAAACTAGAATAGAACTTATTGAACATGAAATAGTTCACAGTTTTACAGCAGGAGTTGTAATTGATTGGGTTAAAAGATTTGCTAATAAAACTAGTGGTACCAGTACTCAATTAGACTTAAACATGGCTTACATAGATAAAACTATGAATCATGTTTTAAGAAAAACTTTTAGTAATAAAACTCAAGAACGAATGGATTACATTGATATAAATTCTTCACAAGAAACTATGTTATCTGAATTTATTGCTATTATGAATTCAGAACCTGATGTAGCTGCTGAAGTGTACAGTTCACTAAATAACACTTCTAAAAATAAATTAGCTAAAGTATTAGAATTTGTCAAAAATAAAGTAATAACTATTATTAATAATGTTACTTACGCTGATTTTAAAATTGGTGATCCTAATGCTGAAAAGTTATTTTCTGCTATTAATGGTGTTATTGTTTCAGGAAAAAGTAAAAGAGAAGAAGACATAAACTTTATTACAGATATGCAAAAACAATTTGAAACAGTTTTGTTTTCTGGAAAAAATAGACAAACAACTAGTGCTGCTGATATGCAAGACAAAGCTTCACTTCGTTATTTAAATGCTGCTGTATCTAGTATGCTTAACAGTAAAATTGAAAGAAAAGGTAAACGTTTATTAAACACTTTAGACAAAAACATGAAAAGGTTGTTTCCTCTTTATAGTGATGCTGCTGATAAATTATCCGGCATTTACGAAGGGTCTGAAGCACTTCAAGGTTTAGTTCAAACTATTACTGGTGAAGGTACTAATAAAGTTAACAAGGCAGATTTGTTAGCTGATTCAGCTTTACTGGAAGGTCAGCAAATTTCTTCTATTGCTTTTCAAAAAAGTGAGTTTAAAAAAGCACTTACTGGTGTGTCTAAAGATGAGGTTAGTACTATAGGCAGGTTTGTAACTCAATTACCGCTACATGATTACTTTGTGTTTGCTAGTGACATTACTACAAGCAGTCAAATAGACGCTGAAGTAACCCGGTTAGAGACTGAAATAAAAAAAGTTAGTAAGTCTGCTATTAGAGATGTAGATCACTTAATTGAACGTAACGTAGAACGTACTGTAGAAACTGAGGCAGGTACTAAAGAAGGTGGCAAATTGTACAACTTAGCTTCTACTTATGCTATGTCAGATAGTGCTACATTTAGTGTAGACATTAGAAAGTTATTAGCTCTTAAGTCCATACAAAAAATAGGTAATAAAGAATTTGAGTCATTCCTAGCTAAAACTGATTTAGTTAACCTAGTTAAAGACAATAGTATTGCTAATAGAGTTACTATGCTAGGTGTAGAAGGTACTGAAGGTTTAAGAGACAGTATGTTGCCTGAGTACTACAAAGAATCTCATCAAACAAAAGCTATAGAACTTAAAGATTTAAGATCTTATGAAATAGGTGAAGAAACAGGTTGGAAAGTATTAAGAAATCCAACTAAAGACAATTTAGGTATTGTTTACAAAAAGCTTATTGATTCTACAGAACTTCGTGGAGCATACACTGACATAAAGTTGAGTTCTACAGACGTAGACGTAACTAGTGCTAGTCAAATAAACTACTCTAACGTTGTTAAAGCTGAAAGTAACAAATTTAAAGTAGTACTTAGTCCTGCTGAAAAAGAAACTTTAGGTATAGAGACTGACTTTGTAAATACTCTTGTTAGAGGTGCAGCACACAGCATGGCTATTAAGGATTCTCAGATAATACGAAATAACATAGTTATGTCTGAAAATAGATTTCTTGCTACAAACGATACAGATCTAGGTAAGTTAAAAGAAGTAGTTGATTCTGATAACATGGACAACCCTTGGTTTGTTAAGCTAGATGATGGCAAAGCTTACAACACATTAGACAAGTCTATTAGAGCTAGATACAAACCAGTTGGTGGTAGAATTTCTGATGTAAAAGGAACTAGCGGTGTAAAATTTAGTGACCAAATTACGCTAGTAAGAAAAGACATGTCTCATTTACTTATAGGTGGATTTTCTAAATCGCTTATTGATAATCACCACATGAAGTGGGCAATGAGAATAGTAAAAGACCTTACAGCTGGTTCTAAAATAGGTATGGTTGTTGTAAACCCTGCTAAATGGGCTATTGATGTTATGTCTAACGTAGCTTACTTAAGTGTTGCAGGTGCTTCACCATTGTTTATAGGTAAAAACTTTTTAGAAATATCTAAAGACTATGATAAGTATCAAAATATAACTAATGAAATTATTCAGCTAAAAGTTAGGTTAGTAGGTACTAAAGACAATCAAGCTATAAAGGATAGAATAACTGCGTTAAAAACTCAGATTGATAATACTTCTGTAGGTAACTTAGGTAACAAAGGTTTTATTAACTCTCTAGGTTCTGATCTTGTAGCTAAAAATTCTGATGCTTCTTCTGGATTCCAAGCTGATGTTCAAACAGCACTTGAGTACATGCTTACAGACAGAAAAGGTAATAAGAATGTTGTAGCTCATTTTATTAAAACGTTAAATAAGATTGGTTTTCAAGGTGAGGACTTCTTAAGTCATATTGGCGGGATAGTTGGTAAATCTGGTTATGGTAAAGGTGCTCAACAGCAACTTGATATGGTTACTGATCGTATTAAGGAATTGAAGACGGACGAGGATGTTGTAGGTTATGTATCTCAGTTTACTACTAGCCCAAATAGTGAAATTGTAAGATTAGGTTCTAGTGTAACGGATAGGATTGATGTGTTTGCTAAAGAAACTCTGTACAGACATGCTATTCAGAATGAGAAAATGACACCTTCACAAGCACGAATACACGTACTTGACTCTTTTCCTGATTACAAAGAAAACTTGCCTATGGCTGTTAAACAGCTAAGCGACGTAGGTATACTAATGTTTCCTTCTTACTGGTTACGTATACAGAAAGCTATTTACAGAATGGTTAAAGATAAACCTGTTAACTTGTCTACTGAAATGGTTATACAAGAGTATGTAACAGGAAACATGAACACTATCTTTAGTGCTAACGTTCTTAACATGAGTACTCGTTACGGTGGTATTGCACACATGCCGTTAGAGTCTGTTGGAGTTGGAAGCGTAGTTCCTGAGAATGTTTTTAAGGGTGTTTTTTACTAATGAATAAAGGGGAGTTACCTCCCCAATATTTTAATCATCTGAGTTAAACCACTCGACTACCTTATCTCTGTTAAAAAACAGATAAGCTATTCCAACTATAATCAGCAATGTTACTAAAACTAACAACAAATACCCTACGTAAAAAGAGGCAACAACTGTGCCTCCAATTAGTATGGCAGTTATTAATGTTTTAAAGCCAATAACTAGTCTACTCCACATTACGCTTTTTTATTGCCGAAACGCTTTTCAGAATTACCGAATGAAGGTGTTTTTGAAGTTGAAGATTTTCCACCACCACCACTACTACCAGTATTTTTACGTCCACCAGATACCCATTTTTCAATATCTTCAGCAGTAAGGTCATCTTTGTATGTGATGTTGTCTTTATATTTTTGATCTTTTTCAAAACCAGCACCAAAGTTACCATCATTAACAATTTCTTCTGCAGTTGCGTTATCACCAGCACGATAGACAGCTTTTAACACTTTCTTTTCTTGGATCTTGCCCATATATTTTGTGTACTCAAGTTGAATACGCATAACAAGGTCAATATCTTGTAGGTCTTCGAGAATTGCTACAGTTTTGTCTATACCTTCTTTTCCAATAGGCAAATCGCCTTCAACAGGGTCAGCAACAGTATCAATGTCAGCAACAACTAGTATATGGTTAAAAACTTTCATACCTATTTTGTTTTCTACTGAATCGCCATTGTCATCGTTACTGTTAGTAACACGTAAGTTACCGTACAGAACTTGTTCTTGACCTTCATTGTTTACGAAAAAGTTAACAACATTAGATCCTTTTTCTGACGTATCAACAAAAGCTGCTAATACAGATACGTTGTAAAAACCAGATGCTGAAATGTAGTTACTGGCTGACGCTTTAACGTCTTCTTTATTTGTGCTTTTCTTTGCAAATGACATGTTTTAGTCCCTCATGGGTTAGTAAAGGGTGTCAGCCCTTGTTGGTAATTATGGTTGCAGTATTTTAAAAACTGATTTAAAAATAGCTGGCAGTAGTACTTTATTTATATGATTTGAGTACTTTGGTAATTTAAGAACTTTTGAAGCAGGATTGTTTGATATGTGTGTTCCACCACGGTGTAAAAGATCTGCTGCTTCCCTTAGTATGTAAAAACTTTTCATAAGTTCAGCTAGTTCCCATTCTTCTTTTGCTGAAAGAGGTGTTTTAATACCGTTATCTGATAGTGTAATTTTGCCTTCTTTAAACAAACTGTTAAAATGAGTATGTGAAGTAATGTCTGTTTTTGATATATTGTAAGTTACCATGTAACCAAATCCCCAATACCAACTACAATCCCACACAGCGTCTTCTAGCCAAACTTTTGCATTATCTTTGTCTATACCTAAAAGGTAAGAAATTTTGCCAGAAGAATGTAATAGCTGTTTATTCATTAAAAGCACCATTCAGCATTGTCATTTTCTGTTTTCAAAATCATGTCAATGTGTTCTTGCAAATTGTAATAAACTTCACCTTCTGCTAGTTTTTTACTTTTAGCAGGGTTAACGTCATTTTCAATATGCTGTCTATCAGGCAGTGTTGCAATAGTAGTTCTAGCTTGATTCTCTACGCCACGATGAACAACTTTTAAATTTTCTACGAGTATAGAGTGATCTACTTCACCGTAAAAACCACCTTTGTCTTTAAACTTGCCTTGACCGATCGGTATAAGACCTTTTTTGTCATTGTCCATAACGTGATTAATAATAACTACGTTCATGCCTTCTGCTACTAAATCTTCTTGTACAAATTTAGTAAGCACTGCTGTTTCTTTATTTATATAAGAATGGATATCAAAGTTAACAAAGTTTATGTTTGCGTAATCGATTATGTCTTGCATGATTTTAGAAACTGAGTCAATTACAATTGTTTTAGGGTAAAATCCCATTTTGTCATTGTATTTTTCAACTTTATCAAAAAATCCTTCAACGTCAACTTCTAAACCGTCTATTACAACTTGACCTCCTTGTGTCAGTATTTGCATATCATAAAATGTTGGTACCATCATGTGAGGTATACTAAAAGGAAATTGTTTACCGTCTCTAGATATAACAAATGCGTCTGTTAATGTTTTTAACAGGTTAGTTTTACCAGAACCTGATTTACCGTTTACTAATATTTTTGCGCTCATAATCTAACCTTTGTTACTCAAATAAAAATGCGTCAGTTTTTTCTTCAGCTCGTCTTTCAGCTTCAGCGTCTATAGCAATTTCCCTTTGCTTTTCATACTCTTTTTCATCCAACATTCCTTGTTTGTCATCAAAGTCTGGATGTAATGGATTGTCTGTGTGACTCCAATAGTCATCTGGTACATTACTCATCATAATTCCATTCTCCAAGTTCTTCTAATCTAACTTTTGCTTGTTGTACACTTTGCATAAACTTTATAGTTTCTTTTTCTACGTGTGTTTCTGCGTTGATTTTGTAAGCTGAATAAATAAAAGCTTCTATAATTTTTCTGGAAGGAACAAATATTACTTTGCCATCTATTTCTAAATCAACTCTTTCACCGACCATCTTTAAGTCAGTTAAAAATTTGTTGCATACATTTATGTATTTTGTGTTTAGTTCAGATTGAGCTTTTTTTGATATAATTTCTTGTAATGATTGTATCATTATTTTACCTTTCTAGTTTTACATTAGCTTCATTTAAAGCATTGATAATTTTATCTACATACTCGTCAGCTTGGTCAACTGATATTATTACACCATCAGGATATTTTTCTTTTCGTCCACTACCGTCGTACATAACATGCACATCAAATCTTAAATGACCATTAGTTATTGTCCAACGACCACCTCTTTTATCTGAAAGAACTCCGTATTCTTCTTTTGTCCAAGTCACAATTACGCACCTTTAAGCCTGCTTATAAAATTTAATTTCATTTTCTTTTTGTTTTCTTGCTGAAATAGCATCTTCAAGTAAATCAAATCTTCCTAGTGATACTGTTTTGTAGTTAATAGCTATCACTGCTCTCCATTTGTTATTTCTTTTATCCCAAGACACACCTGTAACTCCTGACTTGTTGTTAGAAGAAATTCTACAGTTTCTTGATTGCGTTACTTTAGAAGCCCAACGTAAATTTTCAGGTTCATAGTTTTTAGATGAATCTATTCTGTCTATTGTGTAGGTTTCTTTTCCTGCATTAGGTAAAGACATTATGTATTTTTCATAAGCAAAAAAATCAGTAATCCATTCTTTATAAACAATGATTCCTTTTTTACCATAGTTAAAATAGTTATTATCTGACTCAACATAACAACGATGTCTCATGTGACTCCATCTTGTGTAGTTAGGTGAGTCAGTAGCGTTATTTTTTCCTGTACTTCTTCCAAATCTTGACTGTCTTTGTGCCATGTTCTTTACTCCTTAAAAAACAAATACTACCTTGTTGTGGCACGTTTGTCTACTATTATAAACCACGAAGGCGCGGATCATGCCAAATTACATGCGTTAATTCAGGATGTTCATCAGTAGCGAGACATGCATCAACACACATTTCTAACTGCCCGGTAATAAATTGCATATCTTCATCAGTAATCATTTCTGTAAGAACTGTTAATTCAGGAGGGTATGACTTTAATTGTTTACCGTTACCAGTAGGACTCATAAGACCTTCAATATTTCTGCTTACATATATAAGTCTTATACGTGTTGGTTTGTACTTTAGCTTTGTAAGAATGTAAGCATAAACAAGCAGTTGGTATTTGTAATAGTAAGGTATTGACTTAGGTTTAGTTTTTGAATGGTAAGTTTTATAATCAGATACCATACAATCGTCTTTAGTGCCTTCTAACACATCTAAACTACCACTAGCATAAAAGCCTTTTAGTATTTCTACAAAATGCCTAGATTCAATTTCTAGGTAGTTATCCATATTAGGAAGTACGTATTCATTAATAAGTACCCCTGCCATTTGTTCAAAATTATCAATTACTGTTTGAGCACAGTAATCATCATTATCTTCATGTTTATTTATGTATTCAAAAATAGCGTCTTTACTTATATCTTGTTTTTTAGCTACCATTTCAGATAAGTAATGCACTACTGTACCAAGTACTGATGACGTACTATAAGTAAATTGGTTTTCTCCAAGTATAACTTGTCTAAACCAGTTATGAGGCTTTTCAATAAAAGTACTAAATTTGCTTGGACTTATTTTTAGTACACAGTCTTTTGGTAGATAGTCAGTACTGTGGTCATAATCTAATGGATTTGACATGTTATTTCATCTCCGATAAAAAAGTTTCTACAGCCTCAAAAGATGTAATTGTATTTTTACAAGATCTTGATGGAAATAAAACTTTACAAGTACCATCATTATTTTCTTCAACAGCTACAGCTAACTTCATGTTTAAAAGTACCTTACGTGGAGAATTTGGTGCTTTAGTATCAAGCCAACCATTTTCTCTTAATTTTCCTATGTTTTGCATGTTTTTTCCTAGTATTCAATATCGTTAGTAAATTCTTCGTAGAATTCTTTTATATTTTCTACAAGTTCCTTATCAGTTAAATTATTTAAATTTTTACAAATAGTTTCAAAAACTATTTCCATAAGAGTAGATAGGTCCATTTCATCTACTGCTTTTTCTGATATATTTTTTATAAGTTGTTCTTTATTTTTTATCATGAATTTTCTCCAAAATTTTGTATATGTCTTCTAGCGGTGCGTTGTTTTTAACTTTATGTAAATTAGCCCAATTAAGACCTATTTCACCTTCAGCAACGTTACAAACAACTTCTTCTTCAAGCCATTTAGTACAAAGTATTGGAATAATATTGTCGTTAAGCCATTTAATCATTTCGGTGTCTGCATCTACTATAAAGTAAATACTGTCGTAAATAGTTGAAATTGCTTTTATGTTATTTTCATAACCCAGTTCTGAAATTCTAAAATTAATTTCGTTAACTGCTATTAGAGTTAATATGCTCCAAAATTGTACTGTTGCATTATTTATAGATCTAATTTTACCTTCAGCGTCATCTGTGTATATTCTGCAACCTAAACCTAGATGTATGTAGCCATTTTCTTGAGCAAACGGAAGTACATAGTTTTCCCGGTAATCAGTAATACCCGGGTATAAAACAGTATGGTAGTTGTTAAATATTTCTTCGGTAATTACTCCACCTTTGGTGTCATCTGGAAAACCGCCATAAGCTAGTTTAAAAGTAGGAGCTTTAGAATTAAATCTAATTTTAATAAGTTCAGGATGTTTTTCTTCATCAGTTAACCTAAAAAATTCTTTTACATAAGCTACGTTGTCAGTATTTACACCCATATACTTTTCTATTTCTTTTTTAAAGTAACCACAAGCGTTGAGAGAGTGACCATCTAAGTTTTCTAGAAAAATATTTTGTTTGTTTTTATCACCTGACAGATTTGCAATGCCTCTGTCTTCTAAAGCACCTAAGTCTACTGCATATATAACTTTGCCTTCAGGAGATATAAAACACTCTTTTAAGGGCTTTGCGTATATAGACTTAGAACTAGGCATGTTAAGCAGGTTAGGCGAGTTAGAGGTTGGTCTGAAGCTCTTAGCACCGAACAATTTAATGTTACCGTACAGTACACCGTCAATTGTAAAACTATCAAATGCTGCTAAAAAGTTATTTTTTATAATTCCACTAAATGAATGGTCAATAAACGCTTGTAGTACATCTAAAAGATCTTCATCTGTTTCAGTATTAAATAACATTTCTATGTTTTTACGGTTCCAACTGGCATCACCTGTTTTACTTGATAACGTAATAGGTTCTATTTCCAGCATATTAAAAAACGTTTGAAGTTGTTTAGCACTTGCAGGATTAATGTCAGGAACTATTACAGGTATATCAGATTTTTTGTATCTAGGTTTATTCCACAGTCTTGCTTGTTCTTTTGCTAGATTAATCATTCCAGTTTCAACAGTAAGATTTACAGGAGAAAGAGTTCCGTCAATTGCATTAGTTAAAAACCTACTTTTTAAAAATTGGTTTGTTTTTTTAAGCTCTGGTATTGTCCATTTTTCTTTACATTTATCATTAAGTTTTTGATTTATTAAAAAAGCATTTACAACATAAGTTCTATGAGTAATATTTTTAGTATTAAATTCTTTTAAATAATAATGATATGTTCTTACAGAAACAAGTACTTTATCTTTGTATTCTTTAACTAATGCAGGGTATACATGTTCTTTGTATTGCTCTATAAGTGGATTTTTATTTAATCTTTCTGTTACAGAAGTTAAAACATTATCGATAGTTAATCTCAGTTTTTCAACTGCTTCTTGGTCTATAGGGATACCTTCTAGAGTCATTTTAATAATGTCAGGTATTAACTGCTTTACAACGTTTTTGTAAAAATAATCAGGATCATCATCTGATGGATCAAATTCTGCTGGGTAAGGTACAGGCAGTAATTGCCAAGGTCTTAGCTGTGTGTTACTCATAGTGCACCATATACCTTTTACTGTTATCTATTGAGTTACGACATAACTCATCAAGTTCTTGTAAGTGTTCATCAACACCAAAAATATCGTCTAGCTTTATGTTGACTGATTTAATACCACCACCAGAGCTTTTGCCATGAAGTTTGTAACCTTCCCGTACTAAACGAAATACCATCAGTGTATGTTGGTTTTCTGTGTCCGTTATACGGTAGTTGAGTAACATGTACCTTCCTACCACAACGTCAAGTGCAGCAGCCAGATCTCTAAGATTTTTGTAAACCATTAGATTTCTCCGTTATAGTCCATTAAGTTAATAAACTTTATAGTACCATCGTCATCTTTAGTTACTTTAAAATTTAAAGCTTCTGAGTTTTGGTCTAGATGTATTCCTCTAGCTAGTTTAGCTGCTTCCCTATGGCTTTCAGCTTCTAACTGAATTTCCCATTTAACTGTGTATTCAGTCATGTTTTATTCCTCAGAACTATCTGAAATTTCACAAACACTAGTAGTAGTTAAACCACAATTGCATTTATAAATAGCTTCGTTGTTTTCAGTGTTTTGTACATGTTCAAAGTTTTGTGATTTTCGTCTTGGCATATCAGAAGGAAACATTTCCCATTCACCACAGTCACAATAAATAGTTCTTATCTCATTGTCATGTTCAGTCATGTTTAAATTCCTTTAATTGGTACCACAGTTTTACAACCATCACTGGAAGTTCAACTTGTTAGGTAAGTTGTTATCTTTTATGTATTGTTCACGTAAAATTGCTGCGTTCATTGCCGAATCAGTATACTTACTAAACACTCTTTCACCTTTTACTTGTATTTGAGTGAACCAGCAATTTTTTAAGTGAGCTATACGTTTAGGTGCTGATACACCTACGTAACCTGATACGTTACTAGACAACAATAACTTTCCTTTGCTGGACTCTACCCTTCCAACAGTGTTATTTGTTGTATGTGGTAAATTGTTATCCCTTATATAAGTGTCGTAAGCCATAGCTGACTCCAAGGTAGTGTCGTAGTAGCCAACCTTTACTGTTTTTCGGTCAACACTTATAGACACTTCCCATTTACCATACTGCTTATTCCAACTTACCCCACGGAAACCAGACACGTTATGTTTATAAAGAACTCTTGTATTAGCAGATTGTACTGATTGATCTGTCCACCTACAGTTATCTGGAGAGTATCCTTTGTCATTATTTATACGGTCTATAGACAACTCTGGTGTGTAACCATTTTCCATTGCCCATAACATGAAGTCTTTTGTTGAGTTTAACCACAAATCACAGACTGTTATTCCTCTGTTTTTATAGTTAACTAGTGAGTGCTCTCCTGCTGTTCCGTTGCATCTGCACTTCATACCTACCAGTATTCTTTTAAGTCGTACACTAGACTTTTCCATAACTTTAAACCTTGTTTGCTAAACGTCTATGGTAGCATACTCTCTTTATGCTCTTGCAGCAACCTATAAAGCATTACCACAGAGCTTCCGTCAATTGCACAATATTCCAAGAAGTCTGTATCATTGATATTCTTGATATTGTAATCCTCATACATGCTCCACTTTGGATTGTAATAACCACCCATGAGCACTTTAAGTCCTACTTTAGCTTTCCAGTTATCTGCATTGTTTATGTAACATTTAGCAATTAACTGAGTGTCTTCAAAATTTACAGGAAGTTTTCCTGTTCTTTGATAGCATATTTTTAAATCAAAACCTGAGTTGTGTATAAGAAATTTGCCTTTGTATTTTACAATCCAATTCCAAATTGCCATTTCTGTTTTTTCATCATGAGCTATCAAAATAACACTCTCAGTACTAGTTATGCCAAATATAAAATGTGTAGTTCTTATAAGAGTTGGGTGGCTTAATCCAGAAGACTTAGCCACTTTTTTAACATTAATTAAAAAACAAGGATTAATATTTTTAGGATGTTTAAGAAGCTCTTTAGCTTCTTTTACTTGTTCTGCAGTGTAAATTGATCTAGTTTCTACATCAAATCCTAGTATTTTGTGCTCGTTAAGAACTCGTAAAATTTTGTTAATACTATACAGTGTGTTATAGACTTGATAATTTACTGTATTATAGGACATTAGATGTTTTCCACCATTTTGTTATAGTAAGTTATACCTATTTCGTACAGTTTTATTCTAACTTTTTTTTCTGTTACGTAAAATTTAGGAATACTTTTTAAATCTCTTACAACACCTGAAATAACACTAAGACCTAGTTTGTTATTGAATAACAATATATCAATATGATTTGGTTTTTCGTAAAAATCTTTTATTTGATCAGTAATGCGTATAAAACCAATACAACCAAATGGAAGAACAGTAAAATAGTTTTCTGGACTAAAAACTTGTAAATGTTTTAATTCTTCAGGCAAGTCACTAAGCATTATTGCTATGTCAGTATCATCGCAGTTGTCTAGCTCTAAAGATTGAGATCCAAACAATACTGAATTTTTGTTACGTAAAAGTTGTAAAGTTATTTGATGAACTGTTTTCATTCTGCAATACCTTCAATTAAAAGATTATTAAATTGTAAATAGCTGATTAACACTTCAGCACAAGTCATACCAGAGCTTTTTTCTACATAGTTATTTATGAAACTGCGGTGTTTTTCTTCGTAATTATTAATATCGTATTCTTCTGGTGCAAGTGATTTTGTTATCATTGCGTCATACATTGCACTTAGAAGAATTTCTATATCTTTACTTATTTCTTTTATATTCATTTTAACTTCCTATTTATACCCCCTAGTTTTAAGGAATAGTTGCTACCAGATAAATTCAGTGCTGTGAATTTGTATTGACTCAACTAAATCAGTTTTACAGTCTACAAAACGTATTTTAGTATCTACTATTTGGTTTAATTGTTGGAATGCTTCTTCTGGATCTACACCTGCATCTATTAAAGCGTACCATTCGTCTTTTGGTACAGAGTACTCAATATTATGTTCAATTATTGCTGTTTTTCTTGTAAATTTTTCTACTGTTAGCATTTCTATTTCAGCTTCTATATCAATCAAACCATCTAGTGAATTATCAAAATAACAACCTTGAATATTTTTGTTTAAATAGTCTGTGTTAAATATTGCATTTACATGAAACATTTCACCAGCTTCTAAGTAAGTTGCTGTTTTTTTGTTGCTGCATTGATGAAGTATTTCTTTTTTTACAGGCACTAAATTTTCAGTAAATTCAGACGTACCTGCGTAATCTATAAAAGGTATGTTTTTCATTTCTACACGTTTATAGTTTTTACGAATAGCTAATTGTTTTTTAGTTGCTTTTAATCTACGCAAAGATCTTACTTGCTTTTTACCTATGTATTTCTTGCCACCTTTAAATGTTATTTCGTAGACAATTGCTACACAGTACTCGTGTAAATCTTCGTGAAAATTAATTGGTGTTCCTTCATATTCCCACATAATGATTTTCCCATTCTTCGTAATTTTTGTACAAACTGTCGTACAGTTTTCCGTTTAACTTCATTTTATAATCTGACCAATAAAGATTTGACGGCAGAGCGTAAGATCTTAATTCTTTTGTGTCAATGCCTAATCTGTTTGCAACTATAAGCGTCCCGGGGAATACTTTAAGTTTAGTTTCAGCTAGCAATGCAATTCCATGAGTAATAACGTCAACAGCTTTTTTTCTACTTGCTGTAACAACTAACCTACCGCTATGAATAAAGTTATGACAGTAGTGGCATAAAGGCAGTATTTCTGTTACTTCACAAATACCTGTTTGATAATTTATATTCCAAGCTTCATGTCCTTCTAACCATTGATGTTCTTTAGCGTTTTCTTTATCTACACCACATGCAGCACATTTATAGCCATAGCATTCTTGTGCTTTAAACCTAGTTTTATCCCACCAAATTTTTCCTAAAAGTGTTCTAGGATTTAACCCATGTAAAGGTTTAGGAACATTAGATTGAGTAAGAATACTCACATCTGTAGGTTTTATTTTTTTGATTACACGTTTTGCAAACATTGTTATTCTCCATTTTTATTTTATGCTTCTAAAAATACAGAATCTAAAGTTTCATTTTTATTAAAAAATAAATCATCTTCGGAAACATCTGCTGCTTCTAAATAATTTACAATATCTAAATGACTTTTAAAAATTTCTTTTTTCATACCAAAAAATACAACACTTAAATAAACGTACTTATTTTTTTGATTATTTTTTACAACGTAAATACCTTCTAATTCTGTAATTTGAGTTGGGTGAGAGTAAATAGACATAATTATATCCTACGTAACGCTGGTGTAATTAAAGTATTTTCTAACCTATCTGTATCCATACTATCAGTCCAATAATCATTAATTTCATTAGCTAAATCTATGATGTATTCTTCAGTAGCACCAACGTCAATTGCGTAAGCTAGTGCTCTATAAAGAAATCTACTACGTTCACCTTTTTCTGCGTTAAACGCAAATTCAAAAGTAGTACGTGGATCATCTAATAATGCTTTCTTGCTAGCAGTAGGTAACTCTCTAGCTGGCTTTGGTTTATCACGTAAACGAATAGCAGCACGATCTAATAATGGCTTAACAGGTAAAGGAGTACCTTCTGTTTGACTGTGTATTTCACGATTTTCGTAAGAAAAGAATATAGAACTTTTAGGTAGATTATCTATAACAATACCTAGCTCAATACCTATTTCTTCAATAAATACAGACCACATACGATCTTCAACATCTACTATAGAATCTAGCTCTATAAGCACACGAAATTTATATTCGTTATCTGGATCACTAGTTCTAGCAATATGATGATTATACTCGTTTAATAATGTATGCGTTTCTAAATCAGTTAACATAGATTTATCAATATCAAGTACAACAAACTTGGCACCACCTTCAATATTAGACTTTGACCTAATACCACCTGCAAACCTAAAAGGACTATAAGCAGCGTTAGATTCTAGAATACCAGAAGGTAATTCTTCAAACTTAGCTTCTTCATAAGTATACCCTTTTGAGCAGTTTACCTTCATGTACTCTTTCATGTCTTGTGTCATGATTACAGCACCTGCTCGAATAACTTATATCCTAAAGGTTTAAAGTCTTCGTCATTTTTAGGTTCAAACCAATCATACTCATGGTTATCATGTACCCAAATTTTTTTAGGTACTGGCTTAATTCTGTAGTTTTCTTTAGAAAAATCCCAATTAGGGGCATGACTTAAATCTCTCCAAATATTATTAACATTTAACATTTGAATAGTTTTACCATTAATGTACCCTATTATTACATCTTTAACATGTTGTGCTGATACAATACTCATTTTTATTCCTAGTTTAATTAATTTTATTTTGGTAAACATCCTTTCAATTCAACAACAAAATCTTTTAAAAAATATCTGAAAGATTCACGATAAGTAGTAATAGAAACTGTTGTTGCTATTGTTGTTGCTATAAACCATATAGGAAAAATTATTATATGGCATAATACACACAAAGGTATTAATACAGTTATTGATAAAGTCCAAATTAAAAATAGTGACATTTTATTTTCCTAAAATATAATATAAGAAACTCCGATTACATCAGTTTTCATAGTTTGCTGATAACTGATTGAATCTGGGTTACCTGTGTAACTGGCTTCTTGGTCGTAACTGTTAACTAATGTTGCTAAATCTAATATTTTATTCTTAGATGAGCCTGTACCAGTTATATACCCCATTTTACGTAAATCGTGAAGTGACATAGTAAACTTGCCATCTTCTGCATTAGTTGCACATAAATCAGCTAATTGCTCATAAGGTTCTTTAATTAACTCTATTTCAAATAGTTTTAAGTCATCTGATAAAAATTCAACAGTATTTATAGCGTAAGCATAAGTTTGTTCTGATACATGATCTTCATGATTTAGTATTGCATAACTACCAGCTAACTTTAAAGCTAGCCATTGTTTGTGCCTACGGCTAAGTTTTGATATTGGGTACTTATTTGATAACTCATCAGATTTCATAGAGTTGTATTCCATATAAACATCAAATAGTTTATTAGCGTCTTTGCTCACAGTTAAAGGTTCTTGATTTGTTACATCTACTAAATTTGAAGTAAAGTTGTTTAACTCTTCTTGACTAGCTACTACACGATCACGTTCTTTTTCTCTTATTTTATATAACTCTTCTACAGAGTTTATTTGTTTTCTTGGAGAAGTTCCGGGTGTAAACGAGAATATTGATCTTCTAGCTAATTGTGTATTAAACACAAGCTTAAACTTTGATTTTACATCATTATTAAATAGTAAAGCTTCTTGTGAGCCAAACAGTAAAGCGTTTACAGGTAAACTTAATATTGAAGCTGTTTGATTTTCTGAAGATTTAATTATTTTTGCTGCTATAGCACCTAGATCATAAGCAACAGAAATTACTTTAAAAATTTCCATAATAGATCCATTAGTTTGTAACTCACTACCAATTTCAGTGCTCATGATACTTCCTGCACCTAAAGGGTTTGACTCTATACTAGCAAAATGGCTTGTTAGCCCTTCAACAGTGCCAAGACCAGCTTGTAAAGGCTTAGGTGCTGAGTAATATTTTTGCCAATCTTCTCGTGACTCACCATGTATTATAGCGTCATTCTTAGCTTTTTCTTCAGCATACTCTTTACGTTTTTCTTCTAGTTTATAATAAGCTTCTTTTAAAGATTTTCTTACAGCATTTACTGCTTTATCTTTACCTTCGCCAGAACCACACAAAGCAAACGTAATAGCATTAGTAGGAACTAATGTGCCGTCAAACAACACTATAGGTTTTCTTAGGTGTGAAGATAAAGTAACTAGTTCAGAAAGAACAATAGCTAATTTTAGTTTAAAAGGAGCTTCACCAGATATAGTGTTTATACCTTTTTTAACAATAATAGGAAAATTTGATAAAGATGAAGTTTTGCTTTTTACATAACTTTCAAGCATATCAATAGTACTCATTATAATCTCCTTTCAACAGTGTCTTTAATTTCAGTAAAGAATTCTATTTCATTAAATTCATCATTTAATGATAAAGAGTCAGATACTTTTAGTACTCTTCCATAAAAATCTGATAATTCATCACCATACTTATTTTCAAATATAGCAAAAAAGAATTTTCTCAACAGTCTATTATTTAAAACTGAAGACATAATTTCTACTGTTTTAAATTCTCTATGAGAAAATAAAGGTATTACAGACAGGAAATTGTTTTTGTTGTTAATTTCTCTACAAGCTAGTATTAAAGTAATTTTAATGAATATATGTTGACGCTCTAGTTCTTCGATAGTAGCCAACAATTTATTAATATTTTTAGAAATATCAATATCACTAATATCATATCTATAAGATATATTTATATAAAGTTCATGAAAAAAATCTACATATTGTACTGAAGGTGTAATAACACAATCAGGTTCACCAGCTGCATATTTTCCTACATCATAGTCAACTACAATACCATCAGTAGAGTATTTAAAGTTTTCATAAATTTCTTGAGTAATAAGTCCACGTTTTAATAGATTTTTTCTCACTAAGTTTCTAACGCTTTCATATCTACTATCATCTTTTTCGTATTTTCCCAGCATTAAATCAGATAACGCATCAGAATAAGAAACATCACATTTGTTATCTTCAATTTGTGTAATATTTGATACAAAATGTTTAAAATGCATTAAGTTACGAAAAGGTAAATAGTCTAAAGTTTCTATCTTTAGCTCTTTTTTCCATACGTCAGGGTATATATTAGGTAGTGTTTTCATTGAATATTCCTTGTGATTTCATTATATTTTTGTACAAAATTTCTACTGTAGGACATAACTCTTGTACTATAAAAGTTTTAACTTCTCTTAAAGTGTTATATTTATCTATCATACTATCTTCATTATCGAGAAGTTTTTCTACAAATCCGTCTATCAATTTTATGTCATGACGTTTTTTAAAACGGATTGCATCACGCATAGAAATTGTTTTTTGGTGATTCCAGTTTTTTAGTACTTTTCGTACATCATTCATACAATCATGAATAGTTGCACCAACAATTTCTTTTTCTAGGTTTGCGTCTGTATCTATAAAAATATTGTCAAACCTGTCTAACGTAGATTCATCTAATACTGCTCTACCAGTGTATTGTTTTTCTTTTGGGTTAGCTGTTGCACACAATCTGAAATTTTTATGTTTTTTGACAACGCCGTCAGGAAATGACATAAACCCATTTTCTAACGTATTAAGACATAGTAGGACATTTGGATCACCTCCATCTATTTCATCAATTAATAATAAGTGTCCAAATTCAACAGCTTTCCTAAGTTCAGTAGATGTATAGTCACCATTAATATTTTTAAAACCTATTAGTGCAGATAACGTAGTTTGTCTTGTCATAGATATAACATAAAACTCCATATCTCTTTCTTTTGATATTGTTTCTATAATAGTTGTTTTACCACTACCAGCTGGACCTACTAGCAAAACAGCTATGTCATTATCAACCAGTAATTTAACTTCATCATATTTAGGGTGTTTCATTATTGTTTCTCTTAAAAAGGTATGTCGTCGTTGTCGTAAATAATTTGTGATTTCTTTTTAGCAATTTTTACTACTGATTCAGGAGAATTATATTTTTTTACATCATCGTATCCTTTACCAAATTTTAATTCAGGTCTTGGTAATTAAGGTTTTTCCACAGTTTTATAATCATAAATTGACCCATCTGGCAGTATTGCATCTTGGCTTCCCGGTGCACTTGCTGATGTTGTTTCTGTTACTTGACCTGATTCAGTTTTATATTTTGTAGTTTTTTCTAACTCACTGGTAACGTCAGGAAAAGATTTTTTATAATTTTCGTTAAACACAAACTTGTACTTTTTTTCTCGTGCAGCATCTAAAATTATTGTATTAATTATTTGAATTTTTAAATTGCTAAGATTACTGAATTCAACAATTTGATCAAAGTTATTGCTGCTTAGATTTATATGATTAGGTAAATGAGCAAATACAGCATCTTGTTCTTGTATTATCCAAGCTATAGAAATATGTAAATTTTTTTGTACATCAAATATATCATTTACTTTTGTGTCAAATAAACCTAAAGTGTTTTGTTTTATAGCAAAAACAAAACGCAAAGCGTCTTTTATTAACAAATTTTTTAAATCATCTCTAAAATAAAAATGCTCATAAAAAGGCAGCACTTTAGTTATATTAAAATAAAGATCCTGTTCTTCATTACCGTAACTGTCACAGTAGTTAGATAAAGACTGGTTAGTTATTTTATTAGCAAATTCGTCTATTTTTAGGTTTAATTCTTTTAAACCTATAGTTTTATAAATCAGTAACAATCTTAAAATAATATCAAAAGGCAGTGTTTTGTACTTACCACGAATCTTTGCTACTACTTCTAGCTCAGAAGCATCTTTTTTTACAAATGATAAAAACATTACTACTACCTCTTAATATTATTTAGTTAAAGCTTACAAGTAAGAAAACTTAGCTGTGTCAGCAAGGTTTACCATAATGGGTGATGTAGCAAGCAATTGCTCTACCATTTTGTCACGGTTAACACCTTCATTACTTTTTTCAAACTCGATTGCAGCCATTTTGATAGCTACTACTTCTTGTTTAACCAGAGATAGTTTTGTCTCAACCGAAACAAACTGTAATTCTACAACACCATCAGTTGTGTTAATTTCAGGTGAAGTAACAACTGCATCTGAATTTCCATAACTTTTACGTGCTTGACTTACAATTTCAGCAATTGCTTTAATTTTCTCAGCATCTGAAAGATCTTCTTTTTTCTGTTCTAAAATATTACTAATTGACATTTTTATTTTCCTTTAAAGGTACTCACTAAATTTAAGTTATTATGCAGAGTGAGTGACTGCGTAATTTTTATTTTAAGTAAATAATATTGTTTTATGTATCAAGGTCTTCTCCACATTCCGCACACAGTGCTGATTCTTGTTGTAGGTTGCTTATCTCATCTTTAAGCTCGTTACATTCTTCTTCATGATAACAAGTTGAATCCTTATCATAACAATCTAGGTTTAGTTTCAAACATCTTCTACCAAGCTCCTCAAGAAAGGATGTGTTATCTAATGCTAATCCTTGTATTTCGTATGTTGATAATGATCCTAAGTTCATATTTTTTGCGTTATTCATAGATTTTAGCCTACTGTATTTTTAAGAATATTGCGTTATTTAGGTTGACTCCAGCCCGGCTAGTAGCAACATAATATGCTCTCATAATAACTAAGTCATCTTCTGACTGTACACCACCATTCTCAATTACTCTGCCAACAGCACTGTTCATATCATTATTAATGTTAACTGTTTCAAATTCTAAACCTTTAGAAGTAAACACAGTTGCAATAGTATATTTTGAATCTGCTTTAACAAACTTAGCTTTTTTATACAAATCAAATATATTTGTTTTATTTGCAGCTAAAGTGGATAGTAAAGAGATTGCAGATTCTGTTTCTTGATCACCGATTTCTTCTATTAAATAAGAAAAAAATGATGTTTTATCTGATTGGTCTTTTTTATATTTTTTATACTCTTTTTCTAAAAACTTATATTTATATTGGTATACTTCTTTACCTGATGAAGCACTTACAATAGCTAAAGGATAAGCAAATATATCTGATATTTTTCTTAGTAACGTAAACCCTTTGTTTATACTAATAAACTCTTTTATTAAAAATATAATAGCCGCATTTGTCATTGTAACGTAAAGTGTATTTCCATTTTTCACAGGGTTAGATGTACCTGTAAACAGGAAATCATGTTTTACGTAAGTTTTCATAAACTTTTCAATATTTTTTGCAATATCAATACTACACCTAAAAGAATTTGTTAGAGGTAGTTGGACTGCTTCATGTAGTTCATCAAAACCATCTTTAAGATTCAAGAATTTATAAATAGCTTGGTTAGATTCTCCAAGACCTATTTTTATAGGTGATTCAATTAATTTGAATATTTCTAATTGAACTGCAGTAACATCATTAATTTCATCAAGAATAACTATATCGTATTTACATGAAGTTCCTTCTACTAGCATTAAATGTAAGTACTTTAGTAGAAAATTAAAACTCATAGGTATTTTTCTATCTATCATCAAGTTAACATATTTACTTGCTATAGGTATAAGATCATCTCTTTTAAAAAAATACTCTTCAAAAAAGTCATACATATCTAATGAACTAGAAACAAAAAATAAGTTTATAACTTCCAGTACAAGTGCTTTGTCAGGGTAAGTAATTTTTTCTTTTATGTCATTGTAGCTAAGTTCTTGCATACCTCTTTTTGGTTTTACAAATTTATAAGCTAGTGCATGAAATGTTTTACACTCCACATCGTAGTTGCTGAATTTCTCTTCGGATTCAAGCACTATGGCTTTATTAAATGCTGTGTAAAGACCTTTACGTGGGTTAAGCCGTGATACTATCTCTTTACCTATAAACGTCTTACCACAGCCAGCACTAGCTGGTACAAGTGTTATATTTCCATATTTGTCAGGAGTTACTGGGTTATTTATTACATGATCGATAATGTTATGTTGTTCTGTTGTAAACTCCATTATTTCACCTGAAGGTTAATTATCCTTTGAACTATTTTAGAAAGAAATTCTTCACTTTCTGTATACCTGCTAGTTTCTTGTCGTATTTCATTTTGCTGTTTATCTCTGATGTAACTATTAATTTTATCTCTCATTAAGTACGTTACTTCTTTAACGGTGTCATTTTTTACTTCTTTTTCTTTTTCTCTGTTTAGTAAACTTACTTGTTCATTGACTAAATCTCTTATGTACTTTTTTATGTTTAACATATTACTTTCCTTCAGGCAAAAAAATACCTGTAACAAGTACAGGCATACTAGTTTATTGATTATTTACTAAATTACGGGCTGCTGCTCACTAACAATTCTTTAATCTTGAAAGCCACTAAAAGAAGATCATTACTATAGTTTATTTCTTCTCTATTTTTTGTTTTGTTACAGTCTTCATGAATATCTTTAATTACGTGGTCTATGTATTTGGTTAACTCTTCTCTAGTTCTTTTCATAGTATTAGTTTCTATTAGGTTAATGTAGAAAAAAGGCCGGTACTTAAATACCGACCTTAATTCAAGTAAAACAATTTACTGTATATGATTACGCTGCCAGTTTTAATACAAACATAAAATTATACAAATTTAGGATCTTTAGTGTTTGCACATTGTTATTTTTGACGACACTTTCGGTCGTGGTCTTTTTACCGTTAAACTTTGTATAAAAGTTAACGATGGAGAAATTGCAGCAACCTATATTTTTTAAAGAGTAGAGTTTAACGCATCCAGATCTTGAACTGAAATAGTTTATTTTGCTGTTTTAAAAGTCCATTTATAACGGCTTGCTTCTTCGAATAAGTTACTTTCTGACATTAGTATGTTCCTTTATACGTGTTTTGCTTTCATGTGTTGATCCAAACCTGTAGCAGCAATTAACTTGTTACATACAGGACATGTATCTTTAATTTTTCCATAAGTTCTGTAATTTGTTATTGTTGTTAAATTAAGGTACTAATGAAGAGTAAATTTCTTCTTCCTCTTCTATTACTATTGACCTTTCAATAGCTTGTATAGATTCATTTTTATCTTTAATACTGTCTTTAGCTCCACGTTGTCCTGCAGCTAAACACTTTTTAATTGCATGTGCCATAGCAGGATCTGTAACATTAAATGCTCTGATAACGTCATAAACATCTACGTAAACATCACGATATGCAGGAATCATTTTGCCGTTAATTTTTTTCATTCCGACTTTAATAGTTTTAATTCTACGCATATAGTTATTTACTAATGGTTTTCTAATCATCTTTTTTATACCTTCCTGATACTATTGTTCCAGTTCTTTTAATTACTTTATTAAAAGCTTTATCTACACATTTTTCTGGATCTAACCCTAGTTTTGTACAGGCATTCATCCAGTAAATATAAATATCACCCATTTCCATTTCTATTTCTGCTACATTTGCATTCTGTGTTTTAAACATAGTGTATGCTTCAGTAGCTTCTACTACTTCCGTACTTAAACCTTTAAGTTGTCCTATAAAAGTACCATCTTTAATTATTCCTACAGCTGTTGCCCATTTTTCAATTTCTTCTTTTAAATACATTTTTATAATAACTCCTTATTGAAAAACCAATTTCTAATTGTTTTGCTTAAAGTACTAGATACTTCTTTTGTTGTTAAACCACTAGCTAAAAGAGTATCAGTTTCTTCTTTAAACACATCAGAACAAACCCATTTAATAAAGTTACCTAAGTATTTTCTGTCTGCATTACAATCACATATTTCTTTAAAGCCTTGTTCTAACCTAGCTTCAGTTAATACATAATCAACAAATTCATCTATTGATTTCATTTTTTCTACGTCAACAGCAGCCATAACTTTAACTTTAGATGAGCTATGTTTTTTCCCTTTAACTTTAAACGCTAATCTGTTGCCATTACAGTCAATGTGTTCCCACACTACTCCTTCACCAACAGTACACTCAGTAGAGCCTAATAATGCTCCTACAGGGCAGTTAGCTTCAATTTCTTCAGTTAGCTGAATCATTTGATTTTGCAATTCTTGTGGCTTGTTAAAATCGATAAGTATATTTCTTTTCCAAATTTTGTTAGCCATAAAAATTCTGTCAAAGTTATAATTATCCATTCGTGTAAATTCAGGAATTTCTGAAGACCAGTAATCTTCATTTTCTTTTTCATTAATAATTTTAATACCAAATACGTAAAAGAATTTATCAATACCTGTCACTGCAACATTTTTTTGAATATTGCCACCAGCAAACTCACCGTAAATAACTACAGTGTCACTTCCCCAAGCTATTAGTTGGTGTTCTAGTTGTTTTTTGTATTCATAAAACCAGCTTTTTCGTTCTTCAATCCATTTAGCAAAACCAGCATTATCATTTTCAACAGTTATTACGTTGTTTCTAGACTGTGTTGTTATAGTTCCGTTAGGTTCAATAACTACTGAAGCGTTAGTACCATGTACTTTTACAGTACCTTTAAATTTTAATGTAGGCTGAATTTCATTTTTAAAAGTCATTTCTACTTCTTTAATTACTCTTCTAAATTGTTCAATACTTGGATACCTAATCATTTTTGTATTCTCGGTTGTTAAAATTACTAATAGCTAGTTTTTTAGATTCCCCTAGTTTTTCTGTATCATCTACATAAACAGTTGGTCCTTTTGCTTCACATCCTATACATATAATAAACACACGATTTTTATAAACTCCTAATTGTGTATCTGTTGAATTACAAAATTGGCAGGGTTTTATATCCATGTTTCTATACCTGATAATTGATTAATTAAGTTGTTTTCCAATATATACAAATCTTTTTCTGTAGAAGCGTTTTTAGCAGTCAAATAACCACTTTTACTCACTACTTTACCATTTGTACGTAGTTTGTAATTCCACTTTAATTTAGCTTTATTTACGCTGTATTAGTTATTTCATTTTAATAGTCCGTACCACTCCCAAAGAATGGCGGTACTGGTTGTGGCTGGATTAACGTAGAAAATACATCAACACTGTGGTATTTAGCTACTGGGTTACATATACTAATAGTAACTACTAGTACACAATTAGTTATTGTTTGTGCTTGTCATATAGCAATAAATAAAATATTCATAGGTTTTTTCATTATCATTATATAACTTCTTTAACTCTAGCTATCAAATTGTGGTCATTATAACTACATCCTTCAGGAAATGTGTTTATGAACCATTCTAGCCTTGTAACAGCTTCTTTTAATAACCCAGATTGCTTTTTAGTATCTTCTTTTAAAGTATGGTTGTTATTTTCAATTAAACTTAATTTTGCATTAAGTTTGTTAATTATTTTTTGTTGATAATGCCAAGCAACTGTAGCACAAGCTACTTTGTCTTTAGTCCACATAATGCTTTTAATATTTTGTATCCAAGATTCAAAAGTAGTCATATTTTTACTCCTGTTGTTAATAAAACGTTACACAAAAAGAACTTCCCGGTAAGTGTTTTTTACTCCCTAGTTCTGTTCTTGGATCTGCAAAAACAGCTACGATTACAATTATTAATACTACTAATAAATAACAAACCATTTTCATAATTTAAACCTACAAGTGGAGGTTATACTCAGTATCTTGTGTTTCAAGAGCAAACCTGTTAATAAAATGTTTATTATGAAAATCACACGTATATAAAACAAAATTTGTTTGCTTTTGTACAACTTGGTAATCGCAAACTTTTACAGCGTCTTCACAAATAGCAGTGTGTTTTTTACACCACCTAGCTATAATTTTTCCGTAGTTGTCTCTGTGAGCATCATAATAAGTGCAGTCAGTACATATATGTAAGGGATGATTAGAGTTTAACATGGTGATCATCACTTTCTACAAAAAGATTGCCAGTCTCATTTTCAATAATGTCTGCTATTTGGTCAAATGAAAATTTGTATACATCGTTTAAATTTATCAAAGAAAGTTCGCTTGTATCGCCTGCTAATGTAAATTTAGCTGAAAAACTACGAAAACCGTACCAATCAATAACATTTTTTTGAGATAAAAAAGTATTTCCTTCAAGAGTTTGTATTCCACTAACACGGTTAACTTTTACACCATTTTTTTCAGCAACTACACAAGCTACACCCAAACAACAGAACCCTGCTTTAGTTTCTAAAGCTCCAAAACCTTGATTGTAGTCACCAGAACGCAAAGCGTCTGTTAAAAGTTTTCTTCTTCTTTTGTATTCTTCTTTATTAGTCATAATATTATTACCTAATTAATTTTTCCTGTTACAAAATAAGGAAGTTTTTGTGGCAATACTGCCCAAAATTCCCTTGCTAAACAAAATCTGACATAACCTACAGCTATACCTAAACAAATAAGAAAATCAACATGGCAGTGTTCACCCCATAAATAGTTGTCATTTCTATAAGCAGCATTAGTAAAATGCATACCTCCTCCGAGTTCTTGATTAAAGTCATCAGGTAGCTGATCTAACATAGCAATAATGTTTTCTTTGTTTTCTTCTAGTTTTTGTTTTTTAAATTCTGCATCTATAACTACTCCAGCAGAGTTAACAATATCTATCTGTTCTTCATTGTCTTCAAACAAACACGATCTAAAAACTTTTTCTACATTTTCACTTGTTAATTTCATTAAACTATCCTCAAAAGTTTCCGTTATCTACTTGGTAGCAAGTAATATTATTTGCTCTCCACATCTGAACAACTTTTTGACGATCATCAAATACAGCAACTAATCTACGACGATCAACATCTAGCATATTATCTAACATCTCCTGCTTAATTACGTAATCTGGCCTAGTGTCGTCTTTAGCTCTCATTGTCACATTAGGGTTACTCCAACCTTGTACGTGTGCTTTTAACCACATCTCAGTGTAGTCTCGGCAAGTCTCCATACGTCCTGTAAAATACCAAATATCACAAAACTCAGCCAACATTTGCAATGTACTTATCGTGCTAGGAATTGGTGCGTCACTCATTACGCTAGAGTGAAACGCATCCCAATCAGGACTTTTTTGTTTAATTAAATGAAGACGATGCCTAAGATCAGCTAGTGTTCCATCAATATCGAAAATATAAAGTGGTTTCATTAGTCATGTCCCCATTTTTTGTTTTTAGCTAGGTTATAAGCAGCATTTGCGTTTACTAGTTGTCCTTTAAGTAACCCTATTTGTTTACTTTTACGATACAAGAAAGCTGTTTGAGCTTCCTCTAGATTTAAGTGAGCAAATTTCTTTAGCCATTTATGGGCTATAAATTTTTCCTTAAACTTTCCAACTCTGTAACATTCAATAACAATGCCTTTAGGAGTAAATCTAAGTATTTTCCAGTACTCTAAGTAAATATTAGTTTCTCTTCCAGTAGCTGTAAATTCTTCTGAATAAATATCCCAATACCCAAGCATGTTACTACTATCACAATAACGAAATGCATACTCACAAGGATTTGGTTTTGATGTTCCAAACAATGGGTTACTGAAATCAATTTTCATAACTGCCTCTGTAAGTTTAAAAATAGTAAATGGTGCCTAAAGCGAGGAGTCGAACCTGCCAGTTACTTTACTGCCAACCGTGGAAAGGCAAAACTTATCAATTATTAACAGAAACTTGACCTGACTTACGAACAAATTTCTTTGCAACATTAATACCACTGACGTTATTACACCAAGGGTAGTTTTTAACTGTTACACTTCCATCACACACAACGTTTCCTGACAATTCACGTACAATGTGTCCAGTACGAAATAGTTGTGCTTTAGCTCTGTGAGCTTCTTTATTTACTTGAATTGTAGACATAATATTTACCTAGTTGATTAAAAATAAGTGCCGACATTAGGCAGAGAATCGAACTCTACACTCCCTCGCAATGAAGGTGTGCAACCATTACACCACTAATGCTTATTCGCATACGTTAATTAGACGCTTCACTAGAAACACGAATACCGACTTTACCCTCTAGCTAGGGTTATAATTTAATACTGCTTTTTACTGTGCTTCAGGCACACCTAGATTTCTCGTAGGAGGTACTCTATCACTCTTACTCTAATCCCCTGCACATTTCTTTTCAGAACATGTTGGTTGTCAACAGAAACATCGTGTAATTAACAGCAGAGAGCATCAGCTACCTATTCGAATTATATTAAAGTGTGTTAATCAATGATATAACAGAGTCTCTTACACCATGTCTACGACCATTGATAATAGTCATACCGTGTTGTGTAAGAATACCATCCCATTTATTAGCATGTTCTGCAGGTAAATTAAAACCGTAAGCTCTATCACCTTCAGGATCTACTGCACGTACAGGTATTAACTTATTCATAGGCATTTTGTAATACTTATTAATAAAATCATATTTTGTTTTAATAACAAATTCTTTTTGTATAGCAGCTACAAATCTAGACCACCCTAATTGTTTTAACACTGTCTTAATAGCTGCATCAGACCATTTAAACTTCTGCATACAAGAATAACCATAAATTAAAGTATAAACTTCACGATTAGTGTCATTAATCTCTACTTTAATCATGTTGTCAAATGTCTTGTACTTAGTCTGTGACCAATTAACAATACGAGCTTGATGTAATACTTTAGCTAGGTCATACTTTTGTGAATCACTATTAAAACTAAGTTTTTTAATAGTATCTACAATAACTTTAAAATTTTGATCTTTCATTTTTATTTCTCTCTGGTTGTTTTAATAATTCGCTTTATTGCGAGGGTTGAACGATGAATATTTATCATTTCCTGAGTTATTAAATTTTTCTGTAATCCTGTACTGATATGTACAAGATTTCTTATATACACATCAGTTAAGTTTTTAGACGATCTTCTATAGTAATCACGTGAGCACACTTTTACTTTAGTAGTATTTTTGTCTCTCCAACGTTTAGAGTAAATTAGTACTTTTTCAGTATTCTTAGATCTCCATCTATTTTGTGAATCCAAATCTCTTTTATTTTGTTCAGGACTTTTAGATTTGTTGTAAGCGTTAGAATGTATTCTATGTTGCTTATGCTCTTCAGGAGACATATCAGCAACTTTCTTACTACAGTACTTACCCGGATATTTACTAATCATAATAACCTCTTAAAAGTTACTTTAAGGAAAATTACGTTCTACTAGAGTTAAACCTTCTTCAGTAATACCACCATTAAGATCTATACTAAATACAGACTTAGTTAAATGTTCAAAACTGTTATCAGTAATAGACGTACTGTGGTTATGTTTAACTTTTTTATTCTCTTCAGACATTTTAACTAAGCATAAACATAACCAATGTTTGTTATCTATTTTCATAGCTACACCTAAAATTTGTAATTAGCCTAAATTATCTTTTTAAGAAATAAATAGACCTTCTGGGTTACTTTGTATAATTTTAGAAATCTTTTTAAACGATACTTCCCTATCATTAAGCGAAGTTAAACTAGGTATATTTATATCAGTATAGCTATACGCACCAGATGGATCACGTAATCCTAACCAGTCCATAACTGCTGCTTGTGTAGCAAGATTATTGCCTTTTATAATTCCAAACTCATCACGAATTACATGTACACCATTTTTTTCAGCTACTAAACAAGCAACACCTAAACAACAAAAACTATTATCATTTTCTTGTAAAGTATTCACTCCTTGTAAGTATTCTTCAGACTCAAGTGCTTGACACCAAAGTTTTACAGCTTCAACTTGATTTTTTAGTAAATTAGTCATAGTTAATTAACCTTTTATATTAAGAAGTTTAAGAATAAGCCTATAAATTACGCTGGTTAATTGCCAGTTGGGTACACGTACTGGCACGTGAGCACTAACAGTTAAGCTAGTGCGGATAGCAGTTCTGCATCAGAAGCAGTATCAGGAAATGACTGGTCTCTACCCCATTGATAACGTTCTGTAGGAGACATTCCAGCAAACTCAATTAACTCGTTAACGTACCATTCCTGCCCTGCGGCAACAGATGACACAGGCTTGCCTGTTAATTCTGCCTTTGCTTCCGAAAGTTGAATGATTTTTGCGTCAGACTGTTCTTGAGTCATGTCTGCAGTTATATTGTGCAACTTCATTTGCTGCTTACGTTGTAACGCCTCTTTATATGCAGCTGACCGCATTTCAGGCGTATCTTTCATGATAGACATGATATAAATCCTCTTAAATTTTGTATTACTTTAAAATAGGTGTAATACGTTACCTTAACTAAAAATTTACTAACATAATTTATACTGGTTACGTCTCCAGTGTTGCTTGTTCAAGGCAACCGTGTCGTTGTACAAATGTGTAAATTTGCCTCAGACTACTTCAGAGCGAATAGCTAAACTTTACAGCTAGCACAATAGCCGTTACACACTTACGGTGTTAAATTTGGTTAGATTTAGTCAAGCAGTTTACTCTACTAGTTTGTTTCACTCAGCTGTGTGCCTATGGCTACATCTGTGAGATCGTACATAGATACTTAGTATCTTATTGGTAGTTCTGGTAAAAGACTTGAGTTGGTTTATTACAAGTCTATTTAAGCCGCTTCTAACGGCACAGTATATCCATTACACATCTCCTATTTAAATTAATGCGAGATTGCTATACATATTAAAACAGCTATATATTTACAGATTGCGTATTGCCAGTACGTCATTAGCTGCTGTAAAAAAGAACATACCGTCTTTTTTCACTATAGGGAGCGAATGCGAGCAGGAAAAAAACTGTCGAATCTAGGGGTGTAATAAGGGAAATAATAAATAAAGATCAATACATATTCGTATACACTAAAGTAAACCCACAACTGGTGCGGTTAATGTAATACCTTGTTGTACACTACATAAAAATCCTTAATAGTATATTGGCACATCCTTGTGCATTAACTACCTACTATGGTAGTAAGAAATTATGGCTTTCTTCAATCAAATCTTGAGCTTCGCCATAAACTATTTCTGGCACATTAGATTCTTTATGTGACCGTTCACTAATTTCAGTGAGTATATTGTGCAGCAAATTACTATGAAGCAACTCTCTAAACACCTTCTTAGCTGCTTTAATTAAAGTAGGATAAGCTGCTGGTTGAATATAAAAGTTGTCATGCTTAACCAATATAGTATAGCCCTGATCAGTAACAGCTTTCACTACTCTACGTAACACATAAGCATCTACACTATGAAGAATATCGGCAAATAATCCTCTCAGATGAGTAGTAACTTTATAGTTAGTATGACCAATAGTCATCTCCTTAGCATACAAAGGTTTACCAGTATTAGTAGTCTCATAAGGCAAATTACTAAGCTGTACATTATGAGTATAACCACGCTTACTAGTAGCTGATGCAACATAATTCTCAACAGCAATACCACTTTGGTAAGCTTTGTGTGCTGAAATCATGTTATCAGGCATAGTCCAAGTCATTGTTGCATACTCACTGCATGCTAACGCTTGACCCCACTCAGCAATGATATTTACATTACCAACACATTCACCGTATACACCTGTAAGACCTCTCTTTACCTCTGCTTCTGACATCTCAAATCCATGATCTGCTAGTACTTTCAGCAAACCTGAAATGTGACCACCATGCATAACTGGTTGCTGCATATCCTTAACAGTATCTCTATCAATACCACTAAGACCAAATAACTCACCAAACCTAGCATGTGCATCAGTTACCTTATCCTCACCATAAAGATTACCTGACTGTAAGAACTCAGGACTCTTGAACAACAGACCTGCCATAATGCCACCTGAGAACGTGAAGTCCCAGCCGAATAAATTACCGCAAGGCTTGCCTTCAGCGTGTCGTTGCATTGACTTTAATGCTTTCTTAGCAGTGTGCAAGTTAGCCATTTCCTTCTGGCTAGTAGCTGCAAGCATAATGTCCTCAGTAACAGGTAAATAGTCATTAGATGACAAATTATCTACTGCTTGCTGAACAGTCACACGGTTATGCCTAGCTGAATACAACTGCTGCTCAATCATTCTATAAGCCTGATCATTTATATCTTTATAGTTTGCAGCACAATGCTGTCCAGTTTCAAAAGACTTTCCATGAAGATTAATACCTTCAAGCCTATTTGCCTCAGGACCGACACGTAAACGATTGTCAAACTTATGCGCAATATAGTAAATGCAATCTTGCAGTTCCATTACTTCCGCTGCCATATCTTTGTAATGCTTACGTTTATAAGCACCAACCCATTTAATTTCATTACCATTCTTATCGTGAGTCTTGTTCCAATCAGGTTTAAGTGTATAAAACTTGTGCAGTACTGCCTGACTAAGAGCAGTATGAAGTTCATACGCCTGACTAGATAACAATGCAAGACAAGTTTTCTGCGCATTATTAGGCTTACGCCCAGCAATATCTTTCTGCAGCACAACACCAGCTTTATCCATAATGCCTTTATACACATCTTTGACATTATGTTTAGTAAACGTCACATACTTATGTGTTCTAACACCTAATGCTGTTGTAACTTTTTCTACTTGTACTTCAAGCAAGCCTTCGTCAATTAGTATACTAGTAACTAATTCAGCCACCAGTATATTAAAACGTTTAAGCTGTCCCTCAGTTTGCTTAACCTTTAATGGCCCAACCATGTTTTTATACTTCAACATGCCTACAAAAGTGCTCAGCAATACCTTATCGCAACTGTTTGTTACGCTAGTTACTGCTGCTATTACATGCTTCAGTCTGTTCGGTAATAAAGTATCAAACACGTATTCGTGTACCATAGCTGTCCAATCATCGTATAACTCTTCATTAGCGTAAAATGCTGTCTTTGTAACCAAATCAGAGTTGCTAAGCATCAAATACATAGCAGTTTTCAAGCTGTCATTTGTGTGATCTATTGCTGCTTTTTCTGACACTGCTGGTTGTAAGTTTTTCATAATGTTCTCCAAACATGACATGTATACGAATGTATACACGGTACTGTACTGCTCCTTAACATTTCCTAACCCTTTCCGTAGAGCTAGGTGGTCATTATTTAACCTTCTAAACTATCTCTGATAGCTATTCGTAATGATGATACAAAGTGCCAATTAGGGTTGTGGTAATTAAACTGGCTTGAAGTACCAGCATCAACATCACTCAATGCGTAATCCATCTCTTGATCTGTCATGTACTTAAAGAATAAAGAGTTATTTTCCTTAGTTACCTGAACATGCATGTCATACAAACCAACTAATACTAAAGATACTGCTTGAGCATGATTCGCCACTATTTCGTCAATACTTAAAACAGTAAGTGTACTGTTTATTAATAATGTGTTCATAATATTCTCCATTAATAGACTGCTACTCAATGTGGTAGCAACACCTATCTAAATAAACTAACTTAAAACCTATCTACTATCATCAGCTAAATAAGCATTTAATCTATCTTCAGATAGCACTAAAGAAGCTTTATAAGTCACTAAAATAGTTTCAACAAAACTATCCACACCAAGATCACGATTGTCATAAATATCATGTTTAACAATCTGATGATAGTCACAAGAATCATACTCATGAGAGTATTTATAACCTGTTAAATCAGGTACTTGTAATACTGCTGCACACCCACAGTTACTTATAAGACTACACACACCGCACCCATGAGTGTACTTAGATTTTACTGACATAATAATACTCCTAAAGTGTCCTAAAGAATAAACATACATGGTATTGCTACCATTAATGCTACATACAGCACAGTTTCAACGATAGTTTGCTTGGTGGATTCTTTCATCACATTTCTCCTGTTTGTAAGCCGTACTGAGTAGTACGTAACACTTACTAGCATACATACTGCATGTACACAGTATGCATGGTGGTAAGTAGGCAGTATTATATAGCTTGCCTAGAGCTGGTGAGTGTAGTTAGTGTGAGTGTGTACTAACCTACAGTTGTAGTGACTGAAGTAGCTACCTTAGCTTCCGCAGCTTCCTCTTCCTTCATGAGAGACGCTGATAGCCTACCTGCTGCTATCATAGAGTCCTTCACTGCTTGGCTAGCAGTGCTTGGTAGCATAGCTATTAGTGCTGCCTCTGCTTCGTCGTATGAGATGCCCTTGTCCTCTGCTTGGTAAGCAGCTGTCGCAGTGATAGGTGCGTTGATTACCTCACGTATGACACCCGGTGTTGCAGTGATAGCTGATGTCACTAACTTAGTAGCGTTAGCTGCCTCACCTGATAGTGTGGTTACTATCTCACCTGTTGCTCCTAGCAGTGTGCCTGTGATTGTGTAGATGTCTTTTACTACAGTTTTGATTACGTTCATGGTTATTTACCTTTTGGTTTGAATGGGTCCCATCCACGGAATGCGGGGGGTACCCAGCGGTACATATAGCGGAATGCTATATACTGCTTTAGAAGTTATATTAAAAATTTAGTATTTGTTCCGACCCTATTTAAATTTTTTATAAATTTTATTTTAATATTTAATAAAAAATTATTTTAATATATAATATAATTTTATTTGTGTAGGAGTTTGGAATGTCTTCTAAATTTACGTTTAGTAATGTAGTGGTTGTTAACGGGTATGATAAGGCACTTTGTTTACGATAAAGTAGTTGAGGAAAACTAGCTGTTAGTAGCAAAGCGGAACGAAGGACCATAGAGTATATAAGCAGAAGGTAGGTACCCCTTGACACACCTAGCTCTTAGCCCTACGGCACTATAATATTTAATAGTGTCTACTAAAGAATATTTGTATAAGTTAAGGGGTATGTGGCATTAGACTTTAGTAAATGTAGTGATAAACATTGTTTAGTATGTTATGCTACTGCTTTAACAGGAGATTCGTAATGGTAAACACTAAAGACATTGTAGGAAACGTATACTCAAGACTAACTGTTGTTAGTAGAGCAGAAGATGTAAAGAACACTCATTACTGGTTATGTGAATGTCAGTGTGGTAATGAAAAAACTATAAGAGGTAGTAATTTAAAATCAGGTCTATCTACATCTTGTGGTTGCTTTGCTAAAGAAGCTGTATCAAAAGTAAGAACTACTCACGGACTTTCAACAAGCAAAATATCAGCAGTCTGGTACGCGATGGTTCACAGATGTACTAACCCAAAAAATAAAAGCTATATTGACTATGGTAATAGAGGAATAGATATGTGTTCTGAATGGGCAAACTCAATGGAGACATTTATAGAGTGGGCTAAAAACAGTGGGTACAAAGAAAAACTGACTATAGAGCGTATTGACAACAATGGTGGTTATAACCCCGGCAACTGTACGTGGGCTACAAGACAAGAACAAGCAGTTAACAAAAGAGTGTATAAAAATAGTTCTAGTGGGTACGTAGGCATAACACTAGTTAAAAAAACAGGAAAATGGTCTTCTGTACTAAAACATGAAGGAAAGTTAGTAGCGTCTGACAGATTTGTAAAGTTAAAAGATGCAGTAGCTCATAGAAATGAATGGATATTATTTTTTAAACTTCCGTACAAAATACAAGAGTACGTAGATTAAATACACCCATTAGTAGAATCGTATTTTAGTAAACACTATAATAATGTAGACAACAACTTATATAACTGCTAAAATACGATTTTAATAAGTACTAAAGAATATTTAAGTATGAATATAGATGAAGACACGTACACAATGGTAAATGATCGTACAGGTGAAATAATGCCTGTTGATATGTTTATTGAAAAGATTCCTAAAGCTTATTGGGAAAGGTCTTATGCTAAGTTATTAGCTGAATACATTGGTGTAGCTGGTACCGCTACTAATACTGTTTTGGCGTGGCTTATTAAAAACAAAGATAGTAATAACCGTATCATAGGAACATTTGCTTTTATTGCTAAAGAATGTGATACAACAGTACCTACTGTTTCTACTTTGTTCCAAAAACTGTACAAGAAAAATTTACTTAAAAAAGTGCATAACGGTGTGTACATGCTATCCCCTAGTTTACTTCGACATGGTAATCAAAACAAAGGTGCTATCTTATTTAAACGTTGGGGTGATTGTTAATGATAGAAGGTTATGATATCTACACTTACGTACACGAACCTAGTGGTTATGGTAATTGGTGTGGCCCATTAGGTTATGCTAAAGAATTACACCAAGAAATAGAAAAGTACGTAGTTCATGGTGATGTACAAAAAGAAAAGAAAACTTACGTGTTAACTGATTTTTATACAGTAGACTATAATAACGTAAAATGCAGATTGTACGTACCAAAAGGCACTACAGCAGCTGAATCAAATTTAGTAATAATTAAAGCTGTGTAAATAATGGCTAAAAGTGTAAAAGTAGAAATAAATGAATGTGAGTACAATGGTCCTGCTCCAAGCAGAAACTATGCACACAGCGTAATAGAAAATGGACCTTATCTTCATTGGTTAGCAGACAAACTAAGGGCTGAAGGGATTCCTGCAGTAGTAGTAAAATTTGGTAAAATAGAAGTTACTGAAGGAGTACTACATAAAGATTTTAAATATAGTACTCAAATAACAAATTACGTGTGGATAAAATAAACTGCTATAAGTACTGTACTAAACAATAAATACTTGATAGAGTACAAAAATGAAAACTTACTTTAACAATAAACATCAACCGAATTTCAAACAGCACCGTGGAGGTGATCTTCAGTAGTATCTATACCTAAAAGTAAAGAAAAACCTAGAAGACAAAAACCTCCACTACGAAAGTACTGGGGGTTTTTTTATGTGCGAATAGTGTTAGCGCCTAGCACTTACATTTTATTATTCCAGAGTAGCTCAATGGTAGAGCATTCCGCTGTTAACGGAAAGGTTGTAGGTTCGAGTCCGACCTTTGGAGCCAATTTAGACCTGTGGCAGAATGGTGATGCGAAAGACTTTGAATCTTTTTATTCTGGTTCGATTCCAGACAGGTCTTCCATTAGTATAAATAATATAGTACTGTGCAGTTTGCGATATAGCCAAGTGGTAAGGCGTTAGGCTCATAACCTAGAAATCACGGGTTCGAATCCCGTTATCGCTACCAATGCTTTATCCCACAGTTTGATAGCTGTGGATGGTTAACGTGTTTTAACCAGTAAGTGTAAAAACTTGTGTAAAGCCCCAAATTAAAGAAAGATGGCTGAGTGGTTTAAGGCGTTCCCCTGCTAAGGGAAAGTCCCAGAAATGGGGCCGAGAGTTCAAATCTCTCTCTTTCTGCCAGACAGTACCCCCTAGTTCTACGTACCAGCCTAAGATCCGTTTATTATTGACTACAAAAAGTACATAGTGTATATTTTAATTTTTAAACAACCTATACAGGATTTAAAGATGGACAACCAGCACCGCAAAATTACTGGATACCGTGAACTCTCACAGACCGAAATCGACTTAATGAACAAAATTAAAGCACTTGGTCCTAAAATGGAAGAAGTACTTATTGAAATTTCTAAACACGTATCTAGTCAATACAGTCCAGACATGACTAAAAAAGAAAAAGACCACATTAAAAATTCAACACCTGAACGATTCTTGGCACTAGCTAAAACAGATTTACAGACCGGTTTAATGTACGCAACCAGAGCAGTAGCGCAGCCGGAATTTTTCTAATGGAAATTTTTGTAGGAACAAAATTAGTGTCTGCAAAACCTATGAGTCGTTTAGATTACAACGAATTTCGAGGTTGGGTATTACCTGATGACGAAGATGGTACTGATGAAGGTTATTTAGTTGAGTATCTTGAAACAGGGTTTCCTAATACAGCTGCTTACGATGGTTACATCAGTTGGTCACCTAAAGATGTGTTTGAAACTTCATATAAAACTAGTGGTAATTTAACGTTTGGTCACGCAATAGAATTACTTAAACGTGGTTCTAAAGTATGTAGAGCAGGTTGGAATGGAAAAGGTATGTACTTAGTACTTCGTAACTCTACAAACTCTGAAATGACTGTTTCTTATCCTTATTTTGTTATTCCTGATTGTGAAGAAGGCACAAGAAAAATACCCTATGCCAGTACAGTAATAGATATAATGTCTGAAGATTGGTGTGTTGTAGATTAATAAATGTTTGCTACTAGGAAAGTACCAGAAGTTTCAGTAGGTAGAGTCTACATACTGGAACTTACCTTAGATGACATGGAAGTTGTCTATAAAATTGGAATGTGCTTCGCCCCTAGATCTACTGACCGTATGATGGAAATACTAAGGTCTTGGTTTATGGCGTACAGGTATATTCCTTTCACTAGATCAAAGTTAGATTTTGAAACAGGTGTACCTTATTTATTAGAACAGCATTTACATGAACTGCTAGCAGAGTGGAAATGGGTTCCTGAAAAGAAAACTGATGGACACACAGAGTTATTTAAAGACATTGATGTTGAAGAAGTAATAAGTTACATAAAAAATATTAATTATAAAGTACTGCTACCAAAAGGTAGTAAGCCTATCAGCACAGAAGACTACAACTACATACTAAGTAAATCAGCAGTAGAATTTGTAGAACAAGACATACCTTATTAGGCTATAGAAATGGGAACAACAGTAACATCAGAACAATCCAAACAAGCTAAACTTGATTTAAAAGTTTTACAGTCTCAGCTGTCTGCTAAACAAAAACACATGATTGATGAGAATACTGTGTATGAGCTTAACAAGCTAGCTCAAAATCCTGACTACGGTGAAGAATTTTTAGACGTTTACAGGGACCATTTAAATATACTGAGCAGTAACAGCAAATACACTTCAAGAGGGTACTTGTGTGCTGTTAAGTTTTTTTCTTTAGTTGAATCTGGTAACAGTTTAACTGAGTCTTATATTCTTGTTTTTCCAGAAAGACTTAAAGCTAGAACTGACAGAGGCCAAACTAAAAGTGCAATAACAGGCGAAGCATCTAGATATAACGCTACTGCTTTAGTTAGTGAAATACGAAAAGTAGCTACTACCCCTGTACAACTAATTTTTAGACATCTGCTGTACGAATCAATAACTAACCAAGCTGAGTTAATGCGTAATGCTAAATCAGAAATCGTTAGACAAAAGGCAGGTGAAACATTAATTAAAGAGCTTAAACCTTCTGATGACAATGTTATCAGTATACAAGTTGAGGATGGTGCTAAATCTGCTATAGCGTCTTTAAGAGAAGCTACAGAAAAATTAATTATAAAAGAACAACAAAGTATTCAAGCTGGTGTACCTATTAAAACAATTATTGAATCTAAAATAGTAAGTAAAGAAATAGAAACAGATGATATTGAAGAAGCTGAGTTTACTGAAGAAATCAGGGATAAACCTATACCAAGTAAAAGTAATACTTTTGTAGAAGTACCTGATCCTGAAGAAGACGTATGGGATATACCAAATACTGGTAAATCTTCTACACCTGATAAGCCTTGGAAATTTTAATGACAGAAGTAATAGTAGAAGAAGCTAAAAAAGATCTTGAAGAAAAGCTGAAAGAAATTGATTACTCCAAATTTTCTAAAGATTACGTACCTACTAGATTTGCTTTAAAGTTTATAGCATTTATTAAACTAGTTAACGGATCTATGGGTGAAGAAAATACTTCACCTCTGTTTCACTATGACATGTTGGACACAATAACTGAATCTAGGCAGAACTTGTTTGTCTGTTTTCGTGGTGGTGCTAAAACTTCAGTAATACATGAGTACATGTTTTTGTACATAGCTGTTTACGGTGAAGTTGACGGTTTTGGTGAAGTTGACGTAGCCATGTACGTAGCTGACACAATAGACAACGGTGTTAAGTCTATGAGGCAAAACCTGCAGTACAGATGGGACCATTCACAATTTTTACAGAAATATGTTCCTTACACAAAGTTTATAGATTCTGAATGGGAGTTTCAAAACGCTGACGGTAAAATGTTTTTCGTTAAAGGTTTTGGTGCTAACACAGGTGTTCGTGGATTTAAGAAATATGGTAAGCGTCCTACATGGCTAGGGCTAGACGATCTCATGTCAGACAAAAACGCAGAATCTGCAACTATTGTAGAAGACATTAAAAAAGTTCTGTATAGAGCAGCAAGACAGTGCTTACATCCTAAAAAACGTATGATCAATTGGACAGGTACACCGTTTAATAAGCAAGATCCTCTATACGAAGCAGCTGAGTCTAAATCATGGCTAACAAAGCTTTATCCTCTATGTGAAAAATTTCCGTGTACAGAAGAAGAATTTGTTGGTGCGTGGGAAGATAGATTTCCTTTTTCTTTTATTAACCACGAGTACCACAGTCTTAAAGAAAGTGGCGAGTTAGCTGCATTTGACCAAGAGCTTATGCTTAGAATAACAAGTGACGAAGACAGACTAGTTAACAGTGACGATTTAGTTTGGTACAGCAGAAAAGATGTTCTAAAAAACAAAGGCAACTACAACTGGTACATAACAACTGACTTTGCTACTAGTGAAGAAAAAACAGCTGACTACAGCGTAATTTCTGTGTGGGCTTATAACAATAACGGAGATTGGCTTTTAGTAGACGGTAAAATTGCACAACAACTGATGGATAAAACTTTAGCAGATCTGTTTAAGTACGTAGCTATGTACAAGCCTTTAGAAGTTGGAATTGAGGTAAGTGGTCAACAAGGTGGTTTTATAGCTTGGATTAAAGCTGAGATGATAAGAAAAAGTGTATTCTTTAATCTAGCTAAAGGTTTTGATAACGTTAAAGAAGGTATAAGACCTACTAAAAAGAAAATATCTAGATTTATGCTTTTTCTTCCTAAGATAATAGCTAAAAAAGTATTACTTCCTGAAGAAATGAAAGGATCTAAATACATGAATGAGTGTTTAGAAGAACTAAGGTTTGTTACAAAAGAAGGGTTTAAATCTAAACATGATGATGTAGCTGATACTTTTGCTATGCTATCAGAACTAAGCCCATTTGAACCTAGTGAAGAAACTAATACACAGTATGTACAAAATGAAGAAGGTACGTATGCTACCTTTCCAGACGAGGATGATTTGGATAATCTACATAACAGTACTATATTTTAGTGTATAGTATGGTAGTATAATGAAAATTTAAGGGTTAACAAATGTTAGTCAGCCAAGTAATAAGTCTAGCTAAAAGTTCAGAGCTGAGGCAGTTATCTGTAAAAGATAATGAAGAAGCAGTAATTGGATTTATAAATCTTGGTATGTTGGAACTTCATAAAAGGTTCACACTTAAAGCTGAAGAAGCTATTATTACTCTTCAAACAGGTAAAACAACGTATACTCTAGACGGTACCGACACAGATGTTAGTATAAACAATCCTGCTAATTTCCTTGTAGTTATAGAGTGTTATGACGAACAAGGAGAACTAGTTTCTGTAAATGATGAAAAAGATCCTCTAGGTATAATGACTCCCACGTATAACACAGTAGAAGTTCCTAATGTAGCACAAGATGAAAAATTAAGTATTATATATAGAGGGTCTATTCCTTTTGTTAATTACACTACTGATAGTTTAGCATTACCTCCACAACTACTAGAAGCTTTGTTGCATTACATAGGCTATAGAGGTAATTCAACTATATCTTCTGACATAAAAGCAGAAAATAATACACACTATATAAGGTTTGACCAAAGCTGTAAAAGAGTAGTAGACCAAGGTTTACTGCTTCCTGACGATATGGAATCTTATAAATTTGATCAAAGAGGTTTTGTATAATGGCTAGAAAATTTAGTTCGCTAACATCAAATAAAGTTGCTATAGACAGAGAATTGGCTACTACTGGTTATGATATTGTAAAGTCAGTAGCTGATAAACTTACAGAAATTACTAGATTAGAGTCAGAAATTGATAACATATCTGATAATGCAGAACAAACTTCTTCTAATTTAGTTGCTACTAATCAAGATACTATAGACACTGCAGCAGATTTAGTTGCTACTAATCAAGACACAATCGATACGGCTTCTGACTTAGTTGAAACAAACCAAGATACGATAGATACAGCAGCTGATGTTGTTACTACTAATAATAACGTCATACTTGTTGAAGCAGATAAAAACCAGACAGGTTTAGACAGAACAGCTGTTGCAAATGACTTAGTAAGTACTAACCAAGATACTATTGATACTGCTGCTGATGTTGTGGCAACTAACAATGATGTTGTAACAACTAATAACAACGTTATATTATCAGAAGCAGACAAAGTGCAGACAGGTTTAGATCGAATAGCTGTAGCTGCTTATCTCGTACTTACACATCAAGACACAATCGATACTGCTTTAGACTTATCAGCTACTAATGCTGATGTAGTAGCTACTAATGCTGATGTAGTAACAGCAACTTATGAACGATCATTAGCAGAAAATGCTAGAGATGCTGCAGAATTGGCTTACGATAACTTTGATGATAGGTATTTAGGAGCAAAATCTTCAGATCCTACATTAGATAATGATGGTGACGCTTTAGTTATAGGAGCACTATATTTCAATAGTGTTAGTAATAAAATGCAAGCTTACTCAGGTTCTTTATGGGGAGACATAGTTAGTGGTTATACTCAGACACAAATTGATGATAAAGATACTGCTGTATCTAATACTATTGCTCGTAATTCAACTTTGAACCAAGAAGCAGTAACTCAAGGCAAATCAGAAAGATCAGGTTTTAGTGCTGCAATATACACAGGTGATGGTGCAGATGGTCGAGCTATTAACACTGGTCTTGATATGTCCACTGGTGACTTTGGTGGGCTTGTTTGGGCTAAAAGTCGTAGTGCTGATAGTCATCACCTATTTGACACAATTAGGGGTAACTCAGTTAGATTGCGAAGTGATACAACCGACGAAGAAGGTACTGTTGCAACAACCCACCAAAGTTTCACCCCCACTGGTTTTACAGTGGGAACGTCAGATGTAATAAATGGGAACGCAGAAACTTACGCTTCATGGTCATGGCAGACAACTAAGAAAGTTACTGGTACAACTAACCGCAACAAAGCGTATACATCACACTACAACCCCGACCTTGGTTTCAGTATTGTTGGTTACGAAGGTGATGGTGCAGCAGGACATGAAATACCTCATCATTTAGGTGTTGAGCCTGATTTAACTATTACTAAAGGACGAGACACAGGGTTTGATTGGTTAGTGCAGAGTAAACTTTTAGGTGATTCTCACAACACCATAATCCTTAATACAACGGGTACTGTTATCAACATTGCCGCTGTAAACTATCTTGTAAACGAATTGACTGTAAGCATTGGTTCAAATTTAGCCAGTAATCAAGCTGATAAAAATTATGTATCCTACCACTTCACATCAGTCCCCAACGTATCAAAAATAGGCAAGTACATTGGCACTGGTGCTGCTGGTAATTATGTAGACTGTGGTTTTAAACCTGCTTTTGTAATGGTTAAAAATTTAACTAATATTGGTAGCTGGGAAACAGTAGATTCTCAGATACTAGATAATTATTTGCGTTTAGAAAACTCAGGAGCGCAAGTGTCACAAACTACTAGAACTAGATTAGATGATAATGGATTTTATATTGGAGATGATAATGGTAATGGTAACGACCTAAACGATGAATACCTCTTCATGGCTTATGCAGAGTCATCAACAGGAGGTGCTGGTACAAACACGTATACCAACAGTGACTACACCTACCCAACTACGGCAGATACTCTCTCAATCGCTCAGAATACACTCATATCATTTGCTCAAGGTTTTGATGCGAATGGTCAAGTGGACAGCAAAGAGAACGTAGGTTCTGGTGTAACGTATGCATTAGGTGCTGGACATGAGAGCAAGCACTACTACATCTATAAAGACTTAGGTGGTTCGTATGGTGTAACTGAGAACAGACCACTAGAAGGTATTACTCGTAATGACGCTGATAAATGGGGTGTTGTTAGTCCGTTAGATGCATCATTGAGAACTACCGCTAGGCACTTTGGTTACGAGAGTTCTACGGGTGCTGCCAGCGCTAGTGTTAGTCTGTACCCAGCTTGGAATGCGTTTAATAAAAACGCTAATGATCAAGTTGTTGGCAGTTCGGACCTATGGTTAGGCACGTCTACAACAAACTCGCAACTTCAGTATAAAGGTACTGAAGCTAGGGTGCTTAAATCATGGAGATTACGTGCTCCTGCAGACAATACTAGATTACCTAAAAGGTTTACTATTGAAGGCTCTAATGACGGATTTACTTGGACAGCTATTGATTCTACTTTCACCTCGTCCGATTACTCTGGAAATGGGGTAAAGTTGTGGGGCGATCTATACACTACTGCAGGTAACACCACTGCGTATATTTACCACAGAATTAACAACACCGCTAATAATGGAGCCGCTACATACACTGGAATAGCAGAACTAGAATTTAACACAATCCTCCCGTCAGACTACTACTTAATCGACGCTGGTAGAATGTACAACTCTAGTGACACCGCTATTGAACGGACATACTTAGCTGAGTTTAGAACTGACAGCGAAGGTGATGTAATCAACTCTACACTCGTCAATATGCCTGTTGCCAAGCAACGGTTTAATAATGTTGAAGCGCATGGTGACTTGACAGTTCATGGTGAGATTAAGAACACTGGTGTTGCAACCGCTTGGGTCAACTTTGATGGTACTCAGAATCCACCGTTGATTCTCGCTAGTTATAATGTGTCTGATGTTGTTGATTTGGGAACTGGGAAATACCAAGTTATCTTCGAAGTACCTTTTACTGCTACTTACTCTTACTCCTGTGAGGCGAATAGGTTGGAAGACAATAACTCACCCTCTGTTACAGGTACACAAAGTCCAGAAACTAGGTCTATTATTTTAAATCACTGGAATAGTGGTTTTTCTCCTAGCGATCCTTTTCAGTTATGCCTTAACATTTTCGGAGGTAAAGAATAATATGGAAGCACTAAGAACCTGCCCTTCTTGTGATAAGTCGGCTCATACTGCGGAAGATCTTAAAGGCTTTGTTATTAATAAGGGATCAAAGCATGGATATAGGAATATATGCATTCCTTGTCGCAACTATCAGTATATCGCCTATGACGACAGTAGAAAAGATAAGGTCAGCAGCAGGGCTAAGGCATGGTATAAAGCTAACCCAAGGCAAGTAGCCAATACTAGGTTAAAGAAAAACTATGGCATAACCTACGATGACTATACGAGTATGCTGGTAAGTCAGGATTACTCATGTTTAATATGTAATGTACATGAAGATGACTGCACTAAGAGCTTAAACGTAGACCATGACCACATAACAGGTGAGGTTAGAGGCTTGTTATGTATAAGCTGTAACTTTGCTTTAGGCCATTTTAAAGATGATATAGGGCTTCTTGAGAAGGCTATTAACTATTTGAGGAAGCATTAATGTACGCATATCAACAAGAAGATAACACCGTTGCGATTTGCTCAAAGCAGTCCTCAATACCTGAAGGTGCAACATGGCTTGAAGTTGTGTCAGTCCCTGATAAGGTCTTTCGTGGTGCGTGGAGAATTGTAGGTGACGCGGTGGTAACTGATTTACCTTTAGCGAAGGAGGTTGCACATGAGTTACGCAGAGCAAAACGAGAGAAGGACTTTGCACCACATGATGCAATCATAATGAAGCAGATACCGAGCCAAGACGCAACACAAGCAGAATCCGATAGAAAAGTTATTCGAGACAATGACGACAAAATGCAAATTGATATAGATTCCACAACAACCGAGCAAGAATTGCTTGATCTATTATAACAAAGGACTTAAGATTATGATTTCTTTTATGACCCAGGCATTATCATTTTTAGCACTTATACTGCTTTTAGTTATTGCATATAGCGTTTACATTTTTATTATAAAAAAGGCTTCATTTGCTTCATGGCGGGCAAATGAAGGAAAAGGAGCCGTGGCATCAGCCGCATTGGGTATCGGTACTATTATAATAATTGCTGGAGTACTATGGATTCTTTCCTCAATTATTAAACCTGCACACGCCGATAGTATATTTGATAATGGAACGTATTTTAACCATACATATGTTTTTATTGGAATTGATTATACTAAAAAGATATCTCCTCAGTGCGTCTCAGGAAGCACAGATGAACACGGTACATCAAACCTAGGCATTAATCAAAATTTTTGGTTGTCAAGTAATAAAGCTATTGCAATCAACGGACAGTTGACTCATCATAGTTGCGTGTTAGGAAAAGACCGTAACGGTTATGACGGATTAGGCCTTCAACTTGTTTGGTATATTAAATAATATAAAGTTATAAATAACATAAACAGAAATATACAGGTACTGAAATGGTAGTCACAACACGAAACGAGCTTATTGATTATTGTCTAAGACAATTAGGCGCGCCAGTGCTTGAGATCAATGTAGATGATGATCAAGTTTCTGACCGAGTAGACGAAGGTATTGAATTTTATCAGATGTATCATTCAGACGCTATTTTAAATTCATACTACAAAATACAAATTACCGCGGCAGACATCTCTAATGAATTTGTAACCCTGCCTTCAGACATATCAGTTATTACTAGAATTGTTCCACTCAACACATCTGGCGCTGGAAGCGGCGGCGGCATCTTTAATATCGATTATCAAATGGCGTATAATGACGTCTACGATTTAAGATCGGGTGGATTTCAAGGCATGGCATATTATTCTCAAATGCAAGGGCAATTAACTCAAGCTCGTGATATGTTCAATACTTCAAGTCAAGTACGATTTAGTCGTCACCAGAATAAGTTACACCTTTACATTCAGTGGGGTACTGACATAAAGGAAAATGATTGGATCATATTAGATGCATCTGTTATAATTAACCCAGAAACTTACGTTTCAGTCTATAATGATATGTTTCTGAAACGTTACATAACAGCATTAATTAAGCGCCAATGGGGAACAAATTTGAAGAAATTTGAAGGCATGCTTCTCCCAGGTGGTGTTACTATGAACGGACAGATAATGTGGGAAGAAGCGAATGCTGAGGTTGAAAAACTAGAAACTGATATGCAAATTAACTGGGAGGCTCCTTTAGATTTTTTCATTGGTTAACACATACTTTATAGAAACCACAACTAAATACAAAGCAGGTTCAAATGCCAACTAATTTATACTTATCAACCAAGGTTCGTTCTGAACAGATTCTTTTTGAGGATTTAATCATCGAATCTGTTAAGTGGGCTGGACAAGATATTTACTACCTTCCTCGTAATATTGTTACCCGAGATTCTATATTAAATGAAGATGTAGAGTCTCAATTCGATGATGCATACATGATCGAAGTTTATATCGAAGGCAACGAAGGCTTTGAAGGTGAAGGCAATCTTATGTCTAAATTTGGCCTTGAAATTAGAGACGAAGCGACCTTTATAGTTGCTAAACGTAGATGGGAACAGATGGTTGGATCTTTTGAAAATGATGAATTTCAAAATAGACCTAATGAAGGCGACCTTATTTATTTGCCTATGTCTAACAGTTTCTTCGAGATATCGTTTGTTGAACATGAAATGCCTTTTTATCAACTATCGAATCTTCCTGTATATAAGATGCAGGCACGACTATTCGAAATGAATGATGAAGACTTTAATACCGGTGTAGCAGAAATAGATGCAATCGAAGTTAATGCTTATACTACTAGATTCCAATTAGGTCTGATTACCGGTACATTCATACAAGGCGAAACTATAACACAGATTATTCAAGACGAACCTCTTATTAACATAAAAGCAGAAGTAGTCAATATCAATCATCCAGAAGCGGTTATGCAAGTAATAGACATTGAAACAAATGATGGTCTCTTTCATTCATTCATAACTGGAGAAGTCAACGCAAATATGATTTTAGGTTCAGTATCTGGCGCAACGGCCAACATAACAGAAGTGTTTGATATTTCTACTTCTACAGTTGGTAGTGTTTTTCCAAATACAGAGGACTCACAAAACTTCGACTTTGAAACTGAGGCCAATGAAATAATTGATTTTACAGAAAGCAATCCATTCTCTGAAGGTACTTTATAATGTTTAACGGAATACATTTTTATCATGAGACTATAAGAAGATCAGTAGCGGTGTTCGGTACTTTATTCAATGACATTACTATACTACGAACTGACAACGCAGGCACAGTTAAAAATATAACAAAAGTACCTTTATCGTACGGACCTAAAAAGAAGTTTCTTGCTCGAATTGATCAACAGGCGGATTTAAACGATCCTAAAATTGCGATCAAATTGCCTCGCATGTCTTTTGAGTTGACTAGCTTAAGTTATGACCCAAACACCAAAATGCAGAAAGGGACCAAACAGACTCTGACAAATACATCTTCTTCAACATACACCAAGAAAAGAATACTGGGACCTGTTGGTTATAGAATGGGAATTCAATTAAATATAATGTCCAAGAATCAAGACGATGCTTTACAAATCATCGAACAGATTTTGCCGTTTTTTCAACCAGACTATACGGTCACGGTTAAACAGGTTAACGACAGCATAAAAACTGATATGCCATTTGTATTGAATGGAGTAGGAATAGCCGACGATTATGAAGGTGATTTCAATACCAGACGAACTATTGTGTATACTCTCGACTTCGAGACAAGGGTAAGATTTTATGGAGAAGTTAGTAACGGCGCAGTTATCCGAAAGACCGTAACGGACTTTATCGATTCAACCTCAAATCAGGTATTTGAAAAACAAATCGTTATGTTAAACCCTTTTCTTACCGGACCTGATGAAGAACATACTGTAAACGTTAAGACCAACCTTGGTAATGTACCAGAAACAATCTCACTTGCAGTTAGCACTGTTTCTTTGTTTAATGTAGGTGATATTATTGTTGGGACCACAACTGCAAGTGTGGGTCAAATAACACAAATAAATAGTAATACTTTGCTGGTTTCTTCTCCAAGTGAACTTTTCGTGGCAGGAGAAACTATAACAATCCAAAACACCGTTGTTACCGATGTGCTAACAAGTGTAACTGAAAATTGGTAATAAATAATGGCTATTGATGAAAAAGATTTACGTGATGATTATGAATTTGCCCGAAAGCAATATTATGAATTAGCAGAAAAAGGTGCAGAAGCAATTGATCTAATGATGGAACTTGCGAAAAATCTTGAACACCCTCGAGCGTTTGAAGTGTTGGGTACACTTATGAAGCAAAATTCAGAAGTGGCGGAAAAATTAATTGAACTGCAAAAGAAGAAGAAAGACATAGATACAAAAGTTTCACAGCCTGGCTTGGATGCACCGAACGGCACCACAACAAATAATTTGTTTATTGGCAGCACCGCGGATTTACAACAGGCGTTAAAACAAATTAATGATGGAGAAGCTCTTGAGCATAAACCAAAAGACCCAAGTAACACCAGCGTCTGAACAAACATATCTTGGCAACTCACAGGTAAAGCGCGCAGGGGTTGTAACACAGTTTACAGAGCATCAGGTTGTTGAATACAAGAAATGTATGGCAGACCCTGCATATTTTGCACGAAACTATCTTAAAGTAATTCATCTAGATAGAGGTCTCGTCGATTTCGATTTATATGATTACCAAGAAGATATGTTTGATCATTTTAATTCAAACAGATTTTCCATTGTTCTGGCATGTAGACAGTCAGGTAAGTCCATTTCGTCTTGCGCGTATTTGCTTTGGTATGTTTTGTTCCATGCAACAAAGGTAGTTGCTATATTGGCAAACAAAGGTGCTACTTCGAGAGAGATGCTTTCTCGTATTACTCTAATGTTAGAAAATGTACCTTTCTTTTTACAACCTGGGTGTAAAGCGTTAAACAAAGGTTCAATTGAATTCGATAATAATTCTCGTATAGTTGCCGCCGCTACAAGTGGAAGTTCTATTCGTGGTTTATCTATTTCGCTTTTGTATCTTGACGAGTTTGCCTTTGTTGAAAATGATGTTCAATTCTACACTTCAACCTACCCTGTAATAACCTCGGGAAAAACTTCTAGAGTTATTATTACCTCAACCGCAAACGGTCTTGGCAATTCATTCCACAAGTTATGGGAAGGGTCAGTTCAGGAAGTAAATTCATATAACAATTTTCGAGTTGATTGGTGGGACGTCCCAGGTAGAGACGAGGCGTGGAAGCAAGAAACAATTCAAAATACTAGTGCACTTCAATTTAGACAAGAGTTTGGTAACGAGTTCATTGGTTATGGCCTTACTCTTATTGATGGCAACAAATTACTTAGTCTTAGAAAGACAGAACCTGTTTATACTCAAGGTAATGCTAGCGTATATTATAAACCAGAAATCGATCATGAATATATGTGTTTTGTAGATGTTGCTCATGGTAGAGGACAGGATTATTCAACTTTTATAATCATAGACATAACTTCGCGACCTATGAAGCAGGTTTGCGTGTTCAGAGATAATATGATTTCCCCGTTATTGTTTCCAGATGTGATCTATAAATATTGCAAAACTTATAACGAAGCGTACGCTGTAATTGAAAGCAACGATCAAGGCACGCTGGTATGTAATGGATTATATTACGAGCTAGAATACGAAAATGTTTATATGGAATCTGCAGTAAAAGCGGATGCACTTGGTGTAAAAATGACCAAGAAGATAAAAAGAATCGGCTGTTCCAACTTCAAAGATCTGATAGAAGAAAATAAACTAGAGATTTGCGATGAAAATACAATAATAGAAATGTCCACGTTTGAAGCAAGAGGTTCTTCTTATGAAGCAACCAACGGCCATCACGACGATTTAGTAATGAATCTTGTATTATTTGGTTGGTTTGCTTCAACTCCATTCTTTCAATCGATTACAGATATAAATCTTAGAGATATGATTCACGCGGAAAATATGAAGATGATAGAAAATGATGTTATACCTTTTGGGTTTGTTGATGACGGAATCGATGACGGAGGATATGGTATAGACGATTCAACAACGATGAAATCTTCAAGTTGGTAATTATTATAAATATAATGGTAAATTGAAGATAATCGTATTATGAATCTTACTATAAACTCAAATGAGGTATTAGCTATCATGTCTACCATTAGTTATAAACCTTATACTTATGTTATAGGATGGTCGAAATATGCCAAATATTATTATGGGGTAAGATATGCCAAAAACTGTACCCCCGATGATTTATGGGTATCTTACTTTACTTCTTCTAAGCACGTCAAATCATTCAGAATGGAATATGGCGAACCTGACATTATCAATATAAGAAGAATCTTTGATAATAGTTCAAATGCTATAGCATGGGAAAATGTAGTTTTAAAACGAATGAGAGTCGTTGAAAATTTAAAATTCCTCAATAAAACGGATAATTTTGCTATCAGTGAGAAATCAGCATTAGAAGGTGCAAGAAAGCCTAAATCTGAATCATTTAAACTCAAGCTGAAGATTGCTAATACCGGAAAAAGGAAATCTGAAGAAACAAAAAGCAAGATATCAAAAAGCAAGATGGGGGTAAAACAGAGTAGCGAAACTGTCGACAAAAAGATTAAAGCCATGAGTGATATTCGTGTTAGAGATCAAATGTCAAAGAGTTTAAAAATGTTATATGAGAACGGCTATATACAAACACAATCTAAAGAAGTATCAATAGACAATAAGCTGTATAGTTCTATATCTGAGGCTTGGCGTCTCACTGGAATATCTAAATCAAAGATTCGCAGATACCATTTGATATAAATATATGTAAATTGAATACAACCTTATTATGATTTCTTATTATTTTAACAAAGGATAAAAACATGTCAGCATTTCAAGTATCAGCAGGCGTTCAAGTCAAGGAAATTGACTTAACGAATGTCGTACCCGCAGTATCTACATCGATAGGTGCTTTGGTTGGCGACTTCTCGGCGGGCCCGATTGGCGAAGTAACTACTGTTTCATCAGAAACAGATATGGTTGCTAAGTTCGGTCAACCAACCACCGCAAATTTCACCCCATTCTTTCAAGCTGCAGCATTTCTAAAATACGGAAATTCATTAAGAATTGTTCGTGCTGCAAAGGCATTACAAGTAAATGCAACTGGTTCTGGAACTGGATTATTAATCAAAAATCTATCACATTACGAAGACAATTTTAAGGCTGGTGAAGCTTCTGTTGGTATCTGGGGCGCACGTGCTGCAGGAACTATCGGTAACGGAATCAAAGTTGAAGTTTGTCCTGCGTCAGACGCCGCATGGGCAGTTTGGACAGGTTCTGCTGCTCGATACGACAAAGAATTTGATTCTAAACCTACTTCTTCTGATTACGCGGTTGCTCGTGGTGGGTCTCTTGATGAAATGCACATTATCGTTATAGACACATTGGGTACAATCTCAGGAACACCTGGAAACGTTTTAGAAAAATTCGCATATGTTTCTGCTGCTTCTGATGCAAAGAAAACTGATGGTACTTCTAACTACTATATTGAAGTTATTGCTTCAACATCAGAATACATCTACTGGCTTGATCACACTACTGCTGTCGATGCTGGCACTACAAGTATAACTGATTTTACTGCTGGAAGTACAACCGAAGTTACTACTCTTAATGGTGGTGTTGAAGGTTCTGCTGCTACTGCTGGTGAATTATCAATAGCACTTGATCTGTTTGCAGATGCTGAAACTGTTGACATTAACTTGTTAATCGCTCCAGTTGACGTTAACGGTGTAACAACCCTGGGCGCTAAAGTAATTACTTTGGTTGAAGGCCGGAAGGATTGTGTTGCTTTTATATCACCACCAATCGCAGATACAGTTAACGCTGCAACTCCTGCTACAAACGTTTTAGAATATTTTAACGCACTTGCATCTACTTCATATTCTGTTGCTGATTCTACTGCTGTTAAAATCTACGACAAATACAACGATCTTTATCGTTGGATTCCTGCTAACGGACATACCGCAGGACTTTGTGCTTATACAGATGGTGTTGCCGATGCATGGTTCTCGCCTGCTGGATTTAATCGTGGTCAGATTCTGAACACAGTTAAGATTGCATATAATCCTACAAAAGCGGAGCGTGATGATCTTTACAAGGCACGCGTTAACCCTATCGTTTCATTCCCAGGTGAAGGAACTATTCTTTACGGTGATAAAACTATGTTGGCTCGCCCATCTGCGTTTGATCGAATCAATGTTCGTCGTCTGTTTATCGTCCTCGAGAAGGCTGTTGCAACTGCATCTAAATTTCAACTCTTTGAATTGAATGATGAGTTTACTCGCGCACAATTCAGAAATATGGTTGAACCATTCTTACGAGATATCAAAGGCCGTCGTGGTTTAACAGACTTTAAAGTTGTTTGTGATTCTACTAATAACACGGGTCAGGTTATCGATAGCAACAACTTTGTTGCTGATATTTATATCAAACCTGCCCGAGCTATAAATTATATTACATTGAACTTTATTGCAACTAGAACGGGGGTCGAATTCTCTGAAATAGCAGGTCAGTAAATAAGAGTTATGTTTATGCTAGGGTGGCCACCCGAAGAGACGAATAACCTATCGTTCTGCATAAACACATTTTTAGGTTTTGTTAAAGGTAAACAAAGATGATAATAACGAAATATATCGAAATGAAGATTTCATCCAGTAACATGAAATATTGGCAATCAAAGGGTTATTCATTTGATAATCCAGCGCCGCGATGGGGAATCATACCAAGAATTAAAGTATTGGTGTCTGAACTTCTGAGCGGTTCGTGTGTTGATGTTGAATGTAAATGTGATCTATGTGAAGAAACTTATACGCAAAGATATAGTAGAAATACTGATACTTGTTACACATGCCGCAAAAGCATTCAGATGAAGGGAAATGTTGCTGGTAGAGCTAATAAGGGCAGAATAATGCCTAATATGCAAGGGACGAATCATCCACGTTGGAATTCCAACAAAGATGCCCAGAAAGCATATTATGCGAATGTGCTGAGAGTTACAAGATTAAATGACTTATCGTCTTTGAAGAATTATGACAAACCTCGAGGTTTGTGTGGCCAAGAAGGGGCTTATCAACTAGATCATATCATATCAATTAAATATGGTTTTGATAATAATATTGCTCCCGAGTTATTAGGTCATATAAACAACTTAAGATTTATACCCTGGCAAGAGAATAGGAATAAACACATGAATATAAACGAAACACAAATCAAATCAGTTATGAGTAACATCATTGCAACACAAACTCAAATAGGAGAGATATATTAATGGCAACTTTAGGCGTAGATGACTTCAAGTCGAAATTAAAAGGTGGCGGTGCTCGGGCTAATATGTTCCGAGTTACTTGTAACTTTCCAGGATATGCGGGCGGTGACCCCGAACTTGCATCTTTCCTTATCAAAGGTGCTTCACTTCCAGCATCAATCATTGCACCAATCATGATTCCTTTTCGTGGTCGTCAACTGCAAATTGCAGGCGATAGAACTTTCGAACCTTGGACCTTGACGGTTATCAATGATGTTGAGATGAGTGTTCGTAACTCGTTTGAGCAATGGATGAATGGTATCAACCAACATAACAATAATACAGGTTTGAGCAATCCTACCGATTATTCAGCTGATATGGTTGTTGAACAACTAAACAAAGAAGGAGTTGTTACTAAGACTTACAATATCCGTGGATGTTGGCCTTCAAATGTTTCTGCTATCGATGTTAACTATGATAGTGAAAACACAATTGAAGAATTTACAGTTGAATTACAAATCCAATATTGGGAATCCAGTTCAACAAGCTAGGCGTTATAAATAATAGAAACATATGGGGAGGGTACGCTCTCCCCTTTCTATATAAAGAGGTATTGTATAATGGCATTAGATTTTTTTGGATTTGAAATAGTACGAAAAGGCAAGGAAAACAAAGAAAATAAGTCGTTTGTTCCAGCGGTAAATGACGATGACGGCGGTTATGTAGTTGACGCTGGCGGCCATTATGGAACATATTTAGATCAAGACGGCGGCCAAGCGCAAAACGATAAAGAACTAATTATAAAGTATCGTGATATAGCAATGCAAGCTGAATGTGATGCAGCTGTAGACGATATAGTAAACGAAGCAATCGTGTCAGACGATTCTTCATCTCCTGTTAGCATTACGCTAGACGATTTAAAACAACCAGACAGAATAAAGAATATTATAAGAAAAGAATTTGAATATATCGGCGAATTGCTGAATATGAATTTTCAAGGTCATGATATATTTAGACGTTGGTACGTTGACGGTAGGTTATATTACCACAAAATTATAGACCCAGACAATCCTAAAAAAGGTTTGATTGAAGTACGACCAATTGATTCAACCAAGATCAGAAAGGTAAAAGAAGTAATAAAAGAAATTGACCCTGTAACCAAAGCAGAGATAATTACAGGAACAAACGAATTTTATATCTATGAAAAGAATGGAATTGGTGGAATTGGCGCGGCCAACACAGGACTTAAAGTTGCTCCAGATTCTATTACATATGTAACATCTGGATTATTTGATCCTACTAGAACGCAAGTGCTTTCTCATCTACACAAAGCAATGAAAGCGGTTAATCAATTGCGTATGATGGAAGACAGCTTGGTTGTCTACCGTATGTCACGGGCACCTGAAAGACGTATATTTTATATAGACGTTGGTAATCTACCTAAAGGCAAAGCCGAGGAATATCTAAGAAATATCATGGCTCGGTATCGCAACAAAATGGTCTACGATGCATCTACTGGTGAACTTAAAGACAACAATAAACATATGTCTATGCTTGAAGATTTTTGGTTACCAAGACGCGAAGGCGGTCGAGGAACAGAAATATCAACTCTCCCAGGTGGTGACAATCTAGGACAGATTGACGATATTATATATTTTCAAAAGAAACTATACAAGGCATTAACTGTACCTGCATCTAGATTAGATACTGAAAACTCAGGTATGATCTCGTTAGGTCGTGCAAGTGAAACTACAAGAGAAGAACTTAAATTTCAAAAGTTTGTTTCACGTATACGAAAAAAGTTTTCAAATCTTTTCATAGACATGCTTCATACTCAGTTAATACTCAAAGGTATTGTAACTGAAGAAGAATGGTTAGTAATCAAGCACGATATTTCGGTTAATTTTATTAAAGATTCTCACTTCGCAGAAATGAAAAATGCGGAATTGTTAAGGGAAAGAATCCTTACTCTTAGAGAAGTTGACGAATACGTTGGCAGATACTACTCCGTTGAATGGGTAAGAAAGAATATTTTAATGCAGAATGATGAAGATATCGCATTAACCATCGAACAAATACAGGCCGAAAAGGACGCGGCTCCAGACGATGACGACGATTTTGGTGAATCCACAGATTTGGTTGTGGATGATAAACCATTAGACTTAGAAGAAGATAAGGCAGATAAATCAGATGATGAAATTAATGAGCTGAATAAATTATTAATATAATCGATGACTTCTGTATTGAAGGAATAAGTAATGAACAAGAGGGATCGTTTGGTAAAATAATCGGCAAATTGCTAACAACTATCAAATTTCTAGGTTTGAAATAGTCTAGATATAGATTGTATAAATATAAACATATTAAAGGATAGAAACTATGTATTACAAACCACTGACTTTGGAAATATCTTCTCCTACCTCACAAGCAACAGCATCGACTGTGTCTTTAGGTAAGGCAGTTCGAATTACTAATACAGATAGCTCAAATTCTCATGTTATTACTCTTGTAGATAATAATCCACAAACAACTTCAGTCAACAATGCGTCAGGTCAATCTGTTTTGACATTAGATAATGTTGTTGGATTATTAATTGGAGATGTTGCAACTGCAGCAAACATTGACACCGGTTCAGTTATAACTGCTATAGCAGGCAACGCAATAACATTGGATAATAATCTTACCGATGATATTGATGGTTCAGGAACGGCAGAGGTTATTCAATTCGACAGAGCGGTTGCTTCTATGTCAATAGAAGCTGCAGGTTCATTAGTAATGGACAAAAATCAAACACAGAGTTTATTTGCAGGTAGTTCTCTGTTAAGACTTACATCTATAACTTATCCTAAAGGATAAACGGAGAAATATTATGTCAATAGAAAAAATGATTAAATCAATAGCAGATGGTGATAGTCCAGAAGCTAATTCAATGTTCAAACAAGAGATTGGCGCTCGTATCTCAGATGCTATTGAAGCAAAGAAAGTAGAGATAGGTAAGTCGATCTATAAACAGGAAGACTAATGAAACTTATATGTGAAGATTTCGGCCAAGAACTTGAATATATCACAGAATCTAACGGCCAAAAGAAAAGTACCTATATAAAAGGTATATTCATGCAGTCAGAGAAAAAGAATCGAAACGGCCGTATATATCCAAAGAAGATCATGGAAAAGGCAGTAGAGACATATTCTAAAACTCAAATAGCGGCAGGACGATCGGTTGGTGAATTAAACCACCCAGAAGGTCCTACAATCAATCTTGACAAAGTATCTCATCTTATCACAGAACTGACCTGGGAAGGAAATAATGTTTTAGGAAAGGCGAAGTTACTTGATACTCCTATGGGATTAATCGCGAAAGGTTTAATTGAAGGAGGAGTTCAGCTTGGTGTATCATCACGGGGTATGGGTTCATTAGTAACAAAAAATGGTATCAATCAGGTAGGCGAAGATTTTATGCTTAACACTGTTGATATTGTACAAGACCCTTCTGCTCATGAAGCATTCGTTAATGGTATCTTAGAAGGTGCTGAATGGTTGTATGATGAAAAGCATGGCGTCTATGCAATGGAGACATTGGAAGAACAAAGAAAGACTCTTAAAAATAAGAAGATGGATACTGATCTATCTTTTAAATTATTTAAGGATTTCTTAAATACGATATAATTCGATCCAGAGGATCGTTTTTGTATAAATATAATTAATGATTTGAAATAATCGTTTTTAACTATATAATGGGTTATTTGATTAAGTGGGACTGAAGTTACATCATGTGATTTCCTCTCAATACTTTAACATTTTAGGAGCACTGTACATATGAAAAAGTACAAAAACCCGCATGACCTCCAAGATGAACTCGTTGAAGACATTGAAGAGTTTGATGAGGAAACCGAAGAAGAAGAAGACGAAGATGAGCAAGATGAAAATCTAGACAACTTCGGAAAGAAAAAAGCTAAACCTTTCAAGGAAGGTGAAGAAGACGAAGAAGACGAAGATGACGTTGACGAATCTGTAGAAGATGACGGCGAAGAAGCTGCCGCTGCTACTGCCGCTGCTGTTAAGGCGTCTGCTGCAAAACTAAAAGCCAAGAAATTGAAGAAAGAAGAAGTATTCAAAAAAGATCTTGACGCATTAGTTGAAGGCGAATCTACTTTATCTGAAGCATTTCGTGCCAAGGCTTCTGTTATATTTGAAGCAGCTCTTACATCTAAAATCAATGAAACTGTTGACCGTTTAGAAGAAGAATATGCTGAAAAATTAAACGAAGAAGTTGATGCTATACAATCAGCATTAGTCGAAAAGGTTGATGGTTATTTAAACTATGTTGTTGAAACATGGATGGAAGATAACACAATCGAAGTAGAAAAAGGCATTCGTACCGAAATCGCGGAATCATTTATTAGTTCACTGAAAACTGTATTCGATGAGCATTATGTCGAAGTTCCAGAAAGCAAGGTTGATCTTGTTGATGAACTTAGCAATAAAGCTGCAGGTCTTGAAGAAGATTATAATACAGAAGTTGCGCGTAACATCAAACTTAAAGAAGAAAATGCGAAACTTGTTAAGCAACAAATCATTCGTGAGTCTTCAATTGGGTTGTCTGAATCGGAAATTGAAAAACTAAAAACTTTAGTCGAAGATATTGATTTTGAAAGTGCTGAAACTTTTACTACAAAAGTAACCACTTTAAAAGAATCTTACTTTAAAACCACTGTAGTTACTGCTGATGAAGATGAATTAAACGAAGCTGGCCCTGTTACTAAGTCACTTTCTAATTCAATGACACAGTATATTGCTGCGTTAAATAATAAATAACTCGGAGTTATTAACAAAATGCTAAACCAAAAAGAAATTTTAGAAAAATGGGCACCAATGCTCGACGCTGATGGCGTTGAAACTATTGGTAATGCTCAAAAACGCGCGGTAACTGCTGTTGCTCTTGAGAACACTGAACGTGCTCTTATGGAAGAACGTGGTCAATCCACTTATCTTAACGAAGCTGCGAATGCTACTGCTGGTGGCGCAAGCCCAATGGCAAACTGGGATCCAATTCTGATCTCTCTTGTTCGTCGCGCAATGCCTAATTTGATTGCATATGATATTGCTGGCGTTCAGCCAATGTCTGGTCCTACTGGACTTATCTTTGCAATGAAATCTCGTTACACTTCTCAAAGTGGTGCTGAAGCATTATTTGGCGAAGCTAACTCTGGTTTCTCTGGAAACAACGCTGCTGGTGATTTAACCGGTGCCGGTTCTGCAATGGGTGCTGATTCAAGTTCACTTGGTGGAACTGACTCATCTCCTGCTGACACAGTAAATGACGCTTTCGGCGTTGGTCAAGCAATGACTACTGCTGCTTCTGAAGCTCTAGGTAGCGGTGAATCAAACGAAGGTCATTTTGCTGAAATGTCTTTCAGTATCGATAAGACTACTGTAACTGCAAAGTCACGTGCTCTTAAAGCTGAATACACAATGGAACTTGCACAAGATCTTAAAGCTGTACATGGTCTTGATGCTGAATCAGAATTGGCTAATATCCTTTCTGGTGAAATTCTTGCTGAAGTTAACCGCGAAGTAATTCGTACTGTTAACTCACGTGCTGTTCTTGGTGCTCAACAAGCTGGTTTAACAACTGCTGGTATTTACGACCTTTCTACAGATGCTGACGGTCGTTGGGCAATTGAAAAAATCAAGATGCTTATGTTGCACATCCAACGTGAAGCAAACAAAATTGCAATCGATACTCGCCGTGGAAAAGGTAACTTCGTTATCGTTTCATCTGATATCGCTGCTTCATTGAATGCTGCTGGTCTTCTTGATTATTCTTCACCTTTGAATGGTCTAACTGTTGGTGATGACGTTACTGGTCCTACTGTTGTAGGAACAATTGGCGGAAACATGAAAGTTATCCTTGACCCATATGCCACTGTTGATTATATGTCAATTGGTTATAAAGGTTCTAATGCTTATGACGCAGGTCTTTTCTACTGCCCATATGTTCCTTTAACAATGGTTCGTGCTGTTGGTGAAAATACATTCCAACCTAAAATTGGTTTCAAAACTCGCTATGGTATGGTAGCAAACCCATTCGTTGACAGTACTAATGAAATAGGTGCGGTTCGTACAAACACTTATTACAGAATTGTTAAAGTTAATGGTATCATTGATTCTACTGCTTAGTCCCTGATTAATCTTTAGAAAATAATAGGAAGGGTCGCTATTGCTGCGACCCTTTTTTTATGGGCGCCGATAAAGATGTTATAAATAGTAACATACAAGAAAATAGAGAACGTTATGCCGTATAATATTAAAACCAACATATCTTCATCAGACGAAGTTTCTATGATGGAAGACGTTTCCTATTTGTCGCCTACGGGATTTCATTTACTTATAGACAATCTTAAATTTAAGAACTCTCAGTTTCTTATTCAAAATGCAACATTGCCCACTATTTCTCTACCACCCGCTAACTTTGCAACACCTGTAAGACAACTAGGCTTTCATGGTGATAAGATTGATTACAGTCCATTTGACTGCACGTTTCTTATTGACGAGAATCTAATTAACTATCAAGAAATACATGATTGGATTCTGGCACAGGTTGTTGAAAGTGACAACATAAAGAAAACCCGAGATATGACATTATCAATATTGTCTTCATCAAATAATGTTAATAAGCAAATACAGTTTATTGATGCTTTTCCAGTAGATTTATCTGCCGTTGCTTTTGATGCAACTGCATCTGACGTTGAATATATGACTGCAAACGTCACGTTTAATTACAGCTACTACAAGATATTATAGCTGTATAAATACATATGTAAACTAATTATATGAAGGCTCTTTATAATGATAACATTAGAAGCAATCTATGCTATGTGGAAAGTCGATTCTCCCATCGACGAGATGAATCTAGACGCAGCATCTATCCAAGGTGCTAAGCTTCATTCAAAATATATAGAGATCTGGTCGATGTATAGACTTACTCTCAAAAAGCGCGAAGCAGAACTACAAGTACTCCTAAAAAATAAATATCTATGGTATAATGGCAAAATGTCCAAAGATGCAATAGATAAGCTGGGCTGGGATTACGATGCACTCCAAGGTTTAAAGATCATGAAAGGTGAGATGCATTATTTTTATGATGCGGATGAACACATACAATCAGCACTAGCAAGAATCGAATACACCAAAAACGTGGTAGATGTACTGAAAGAGATAATGGAGTCGATAAAATGGAGACACCAAACTATCGGCAATGCTATAAAATGGCGTCAATTTACAAGTGGGATGTGATATGAAAGAATGGAATACAATAACCTTAAAAAAGAAGAACCAAGCGTTTTTGCATGTTGATGCCGAGCCTTCTATACTCAATGAGTTAACTGACTTCTTTGCTTTTCAACCTGAGGGATATCAGTTCATGCCCTCATATAAGAACAAGCAATGGGACGGCTACATTCGCATTTTTAACTCGAGAGATAGACAGCTGCCTATTGGGCTCTATACTTATGTTGAAGAATTTGCCAAAACTCGAGATTACAAGATCGAAGTAGAGCACAATAACTATTATGGCATGCCTGGGACTCTACACTCTTATGATATGGAATGGATCAATGACTGCACTTTTACTTCTCGCGGCGCACCTATAAAGCATCACGACTATCAATTAGCCGCGGTAGAGCATTGCCTAGAGAATAGAAACTCTTTGGTTATATCTCCAACTGCGTCTGGCAAATCTTTTATTATATATTCTATACTTCGTTATTATCTTGACAACAACGAAAAAGATATACTAATTGTAGTGCCAACAACCTCACTTGTAAAACAAATGAATAGTGACTTCGCGGATTATTCAGAATTTGACGACGGGTTTATGTCTGATGATCTTTGCCATATTATATACTCGGGGCAAGATAAGGTACCACCCACAAAAGTATACATAGAAATAGAGACGATTGATGGTAAATTGTATAGATTTTTAGGCAATGCGTTTATAGATATTATAAATAACAATAAGAAATGTAAAATAAGAGCAGACGAACTAAATGAATCTCACGAAATTGACGATAAATGGCTACAAGGGCAAGAACATAAACAAATATTATAATTGGTATTGTAATATAATAGCTAACCGGTTAGCTAATCCTGTAGATAGAGACAATTACACCGAAAACCATCACATATTACCTAAATCTCTTGGTGGTTGTAATGCAAAAAATAATATGGTAAGATTAACAGCAAGGGAACATTATTTAGCACACGTGCTGTTGCCTAAATTTATAACGGACAAAGGTCGATATTCTATGTTAAGGGCATATACAGCAATGTCTATGAAATCAAATAACACAGAAAGTCGTGTAACCAATAGGGTATACGAAAGTCTAAAAAGAGACCTTGCAGCCATGATGTCCGAAGATATGAAAGCTAGTTACAAAGATGGGCGAAGGGACGCCATCACTCAATCTGAGATGATGGTTGCTGAATGGAATTCGGGGAAAAGAGAAAATCAACGCGAGTTTATGAAAGAGCACAGTCCCTTCAATGATGAGGAAACTCATAAGAAGTCTATAGAAACTCGTACTAAAAATAAAACGAATGTGTGGAATACTAACAATCCTATGCAAAATCCTGTTTTTGTTCAGAAAAAACTTGATTCTATGCCTGATATGAAAGGTAGAAAGTGTTGGTATAATACTGTAACCTATGAACGTACTCAAGCAAACGAAAAGCCCGGAGATGATTGGATCCAACAAGGTCACAATAAGGGTACTACAACTAAAGCGAAGGGTCGATCAAAACCCAAAATCAAATGTGAATATTGTGATAGAGCTATGGCGGCACATTGCATCCCTAAACATATAAGATCATATCATGAAAATAAAAAAAATAACTAGAAAAACTACAACACCCAGAATTGTAATATCAACATGGCAGTCTATATACAAGCTCAATAAGAGTTGGTTTGAAAGGTATGGTTGTGTCGTAGTGGATGAAGCGCACCTCGCTACAGCAAAGTCTCTGACCTCTATTATGTCCAACTTATCAGAAGCAGCATATAGATTTGGCACTACCGGTACTATCAAAGACAGCTCTGCAAAGAGCCATAGATTGCAGCTTGAAGGTCACTTTGGTAAAGCACATTACGTGACAACAACCAAGAAACTTATTGATGATGGAACTCTCGCTGGCCTGAATATTAACATTCTATTGTTGAAGTTTAGAGATGAAGAATGTAAGTTAGTTAAGAAGATGAAGTATCCTGACGAGATTGATTTTATTGTTCGGCACGAAAAACGTAACAACTTTATCAAAAATCTTGCTCTTGATCTAGATGGTAATACTTTAATCTTGTTTCAGTTTGTGGAAAAGCATGGTATACCACTACATGCTCTTATAGAAAAGCATGCTCACGAAAGAAGAAAGATCTTTTATGTGTCTGGTAAGACTGATGCCGATACCAGAGAGTATGTACGGAAACTAACTGAAACACAAAAGAATGCGATTATTGTTGCTAGTTTAGGTGTATTTTCTACAGGTATAAATATTAGGAACCTACACAATATTGTCTTTGCATCTCCGTCGAAGAGCCAAATTAAGATTTTACAATCGATAGGACGTGGTTTGAGAAAATCTGATGATGGAAGAATTACAACCGTGTATGACATTGCAGACGACTTGCATTGGAAATCACATAAAAATTATGCATTAAATCATGCAGCAGAAAGAATTAAGATATACAGTCAACAAGAATTTGATTATAAAGTTTATGAGGTACCTTTAAAATGAGAGCTATAAATGAAGTACAATTATTGTATATAAAACTTGCCACTGGAGAGTTTATTGTAGGTAATGTTACATTCCAAAATGATGTCTATATTGAAATGCAAGACAGTCTTGAAGTAGTTAAAAGCAATTCAGAAGAAGATAAGTATACTTATTATATGAAGGACTTCATGAACTTTGCAGAGAACAACACCGTGACAATTATGAAGACTGGAATTGTTATAGCAGAGCCTAATGCAGAAATGTGTAACTTTTACGTGGATGCATTAAGTAAAATCGTAGGACAGGAATTAAAGGATGCCTTGCAGGAAGAAGAACCGCAGGAGGGCAATCCCGAAGGGTTGACCTTACATTAGATATTTAGTGTACACCAACCTGCCCCGGCACGACTTAGTTATTATAACACAACTACACAAGTTTGTCAACCATTTTGTGAATAAGTTTAATATTAAATAGTTATTGACAAATACGCCAAGATGGTGTATAATACATTATAAAGGAAACAAACAATGAAGATTAAACCTAAAGATAAACCGCATTACGTGAACAATAAAAACTTCTCACAAGCAGTTTGTGATTATGTTAAGATTGCAAACACGGCCAAAGAAAATGAAACCGTGGTGCCAGTTGTTCCAGAATATATTGCCAGATGCTTTCTAAAAATAGCAGAAGGGTTGTCCTACAAATCAAACTTCATTAGATATACATATCGAGATGAGATGGTAATGGATGCAGTAGAAAACAACTTACGAGCCATAGTTAACTATAACATTGAAGCAGCAACTCGAACGGGTAATCCAAATGCCTTTTCGTACTTTACTCAAATTAGCTATTTTGCATTTTTGCGTCGAATAGCAAAGGAGAAGAAGCAACAAGATATTAAATTTAAATTCATAGAAAGATCTGGTTACGATGATTTTATGTATCTAAATGATGAAGAACTAAACCATTTAAGTAGCATTGATCATACCTTTGTCGATGATTTAAGATCACGAATTCAAAGAGTAAAGGAAGACGATGGGTTTACCAAGAAAAAGATAAAAGCTGAGAAGAAAGCACAAAAAGCTAAAAAAGAAGGGTTGGAATTATTCACATTCAATAGGTAGAAATATGTTTTATACACCCGAAGATAACGTAAAACTTCAAGAGGTTGTGGTAGTAAAATCAGATTCAGCAGTAAAAACTGAATTGGTATCTACAAAATATATGACGGCATTTAATGATTCTCGAATGGATTCGGAACGACAGGATTGGGATATTAGCGACAATGATAACTAACAAACTTTAATTTGAGCAACATTTTTATGAAGGCAAAATACAAAACATATCTATTATCTTCTAATAGATATACAGAAGCATTTGAAATGCTAGTAAGAAATGACCAGCCATTTGGCCACAATGTTGATGAATATTCAATTCGACTAAATCTTAATAACGCGTCAGATTATGTTATTAAGATAATGACTGATCTTGAATTGAAAAGCAAAGGACTCAGAAACTGGCCTGAAAGTAAAGATCTATCATGAAAATTGCATTTTTAAATGATACTCATTGTGGTATACGAAACTCGTCTGAGATCTTTATTAGGTATCAGGCCGACTTTTATGAGAATGTGTTTTTTCCTTATTTAGTTAAACATGGCATCACTACAATTATTCATCTGGGTGACTATTACGACCACCGAAAGTTTATAAACTTTAAAGCACTTCACGAAAATCGTAAGCACTTTCTAGACAACCTAAAGAAGTTTGGTATCACTATGGATATCATACCTGGGAATCATGATGTTTTTTATAAGAATGACAACGATCTTTGTTCACTAAAAGAGTTGCTAGGTCATTACATGAACGAGATAAATATAGTAATGGAGCCACGGGTTATGAACTATGACGGTTGCAATATTGCCCTGTTGCCGTGGATTAATAACTATAACTATAAAGAAAGCATGAACTTTGTGCAGAACTGTAAAGCAGACTTTCTTGGAGCACACCTAGAGTTGGTGGGTTTTGATATGATGAAAGGTATTAAAAACCAGCATGGTATGGGTATGGAGGCATTCAAGCGCTTTGAACAGGTGTGGTCTGGGCACTTTCATACAAAGTCTTCTCAGGGCAATATAACATATCTTGGGTCACAACTTGAATTTACATGGGCTGATGCTCATGATCCTAAGTATTTCCATATATTTGATACAGATACTCGAATCATGAGTCCAGTACATAATTCGGTGACTCTATTTGAGAAGATAATATATGATGATAAGACCACCGACTATAGCACAGTTGATGTGCAAAAGTTCACAGACAAATTTATAAAGATCGTGGTTGTACATAAATCCGACCCTTACTCTTTTGATAAGTTTGTTGATAGGATTAATGATGTGGGCGTCCATGATCTAAAGATCGCGGAATCGTTCGATGAATTTGCAGGGATGAACACCTCAGACAATAACATTACGGTAGAAGATACCACGGAGTTATTGGATGGTTACGTGATGAATGTAGAAACGGATTTGAATAAAGAAAGAATCAAGCAATTGATGCAAGAAGTCTACATTGAGGCTTTAAATTTAGAGGTAGTTTAAATAATGTTTAATCAGATTGAAATTGAAGAAATTAAAGAATTCCTTACCACAGTAGAGGACGACTCAAAGATCTATTTAGGTTGTGACTCCGTTAAGTATAAGAAAGGCAATACGTGGTATGCCAGATATACTACCGTGGTGGTAATTCATCTTAGCGGCCGCCATGGTTGTAGAGTATTTGGTTACAGCGATACTGAACGGGATTATGACCCAAACAAAGCAAAACCTAGAATGCGTCTTATGAATGAGTCGTATAAGGTCGTTGGTTTGTATATGGAATTAGCAGAAGAATTAGAAAACTTTGAATGTGAAATCCACCTTGACATTAACCCTAATAAAAAGCATAACTCCAGTATCGTTATTAACGAAGCGACTGGTTATGTAATGGGTATGACTGGCATGAAAGCCAAGGCGAAACCAGATGCTTTTGCTGCAAGTTACTGCGCAGACTGGATGGTTAAACATAAAGGTCATCAGGCGGTAACTTGGAAGCACTAATATGATAAGTTTTACTAAACTGAAATGGAAAAATGGAAATGTATAAATAACTCCATACAAAAGAGATTAATATGCGTTTATCAGAAGAAGATATATTATGGGTTAAAGACCATACCTATGATGAAATTATGAAGAACTTTAATATATCTAGACCTACAGTAAGCAGATTATTAAAGCATTATCAAATATGTGCAAAGCGCCAAGTTGGAAGTGGACCAAAACACGGGCCAAAAAATAACAAAATTTGCGGGGAGTGTGGAGTGTTAATGTTAGTCGTTCCATCTAGCAATCGTAAATATTGTTCTAGATCATGTATGCATATAAATGAGGAATATCTAACTAAAGTACGAAATATTGATAGATCATATACGCAGACTGAGTCATTCAGTAAGGCTCAAAGCAAAGACACTACGCCAGAATTTAAAAAATTTGGAGGTAGAGTGCATCGACTTACACAGAAAATATATGAAATGTACAAAGAGGAAATTAATCCGAACGATCATCCCCGAACTATATGTGGTGTTGATGGCGGATACCAACTGGACCATATTATAACGATTAAATTCGGATTTGAAAACGGCCTTTCAGCTGAGGAATTGTCTCAAAAAGATAACTTAAGGATGTTACCTTGGAAAGACAATCTGATGAGAAATTGGTATGAGAAATAACTTAATGCAAAATTACATAATGAATTGGGGTACTACCTATTATACACTTTACTAAACTTCGATATAAAAACTTTCTCAGTACGGGCGATGCTTTTACTGAGATTGCTCTTGATCGATCTCAAACTACACTAGTTGTAGGCAAGAATGGTTCTGGAAAGTCTACTATGACAGATGCTTTGTCATTTGCACTATTTGGCAAACCTCATAGAAACATCACAAAGCCACAACTGATAAACTCTATTAACGGAAAGAATTGTGTAGCGGAAGTTGAATTTAATATAGGAAAGCAATCTTTTCTTATTATACGAGGCATCAAGCCTGCTCGTTTTGAAATATATCAGAATGATACATTAATCAACCAAGATGCAAAAGCAAGGGATTATCAGAAGTTTCTTGAACTCAACATAATTAAGATGAACCACAAATCGTTTCATCAGATTGTAGTTTTAGGTTCTAGTTCTTTTATTCCGTTTATGCAGCTGCCTGCTGGTCATCGGCGCGAAGTAATAGAAGATCTTTTAGATATAAACATATTTTCTAAAATGAATAGTATCATGAAAGATCGACTTAATAAGAATAAAGATCATCTAAAAGAAGTTGTCTATCAGAACGATCTTCTTAAAGACAAGATAGATATGCAGAAAGGTCATATAGACAAAGTAGCAGTACTTAATCAGAACACTTTGGTTGGTATACAGACAGAAGTTGAAAGCCTTGCAGCAGACATAACTAAGTATGATCAACACAACAGCGACTTACAGTCAGAGATCGATACAAGGTTTGATGTGGTATTAAAAGAATTGAATAAATCTAACGATCAAAATCTTAAGTTGGTTGAATACGCCGCACAATTCAAACAAAAAATGAATGATATAGTAAAGGATGCTAAGTTCTACACGGACAATGATCATTGTCCTTCGTGTGGTATTCAAATTGAGGAAAATACCAAGAATCATAATATCAGATCGTGTGAATCAAAAGCAACAGAGTTGCAACAGGCAATGGCAACTCTTGAAGATACTTCAAATTCAAACAAATTGGCCATGACTGAACTACAGCAAGAGATGGACAAAATGAATGATCATAAAGGGACCATTCGAAATAACATGTCTGTTATCAAAAGACTGAATAGTATTATCAATAATAAGAATGCTGGTCTCATTAAATTAAGTAATCAGGATGGAGATATTGGTGTAGCAACCGAAAATCTAAATGATCTTATAAATCAAAGAGACATTATGGTTGAAACTAAATCTAAACTTAATGAAGAGCAAACGTATTTTAATGCTTGTAATGAGATGTTGAAGGACACAGGCATAAAGACAAAAATCATAAAAGAGTATCTTCCTGTCATGAATATTATTGTAAATAAGTATTTACAGATTCTTGACTTCTTTGTGGACTTCAACATCGATGAAAACTTTAACGAGACCATCAGATCAAGATATAGAGATGCTTTCAGCTATTCCTCATTCAGTGAAGGGGAGAAGATGAAGATTGATATTTCCTTGTTATTTGCGTGGCGACAGATCGCGAAGTTAAAGAACAGCGCTAGCACCAACTTGTTGATATTGGATGAAACATTTGACTCTAGTCTTGATCAGGACTCAGTTGATAACCTTATGAAGATAATGGACACTCTGGGCACCGAAAGCAACACCTTTATCATATCTCACAAAGGCGATATGCTCGCGGATAAGTTTCGATCTAAGATAGAATTCGTCAAGTCTCGTAACTTTAGTGTCATAAAATAATAGAAACGTTCTAGTACCTTCGTAATGTGTCGGTACTAGAACATTTTTTACATATCTGGCTTGAATCCTTCACGGTAATCACCAAGCAACTCTAAAAGCATGCAGCGTACTCAGCGTATCTTATATAACTAAATGTTATAACGTTATAACTCCAAGTTCTGTCTAAATCAAAAATAGTTGTTGACATTATACTGAAATCCCTATATAATGGTCGTATGAATTGGAAAACACCTACACCAAATAATCTTACCGATATAACATTTAGTTATATCGTTATAACTACAAGTTTGCAAATTGTTATTGACATTGTACTTGGGTTATGGTATAATACATGTATAGAAATTAAGGAATTGAAGAAATGAATAAACTCATTGTTAATCTACTAGCCAAAGAAGATATTACGGTTCAAGTTGGAAACTACAAAACAGCCTTCTTTGTTCCTAAAACTCGTACTCTTGGTCTTCCTTTGTGGACCTCTGAATCTAAACATCTTAATGACCTGATGATTGGCCACGAAGTTGGCCATGCTCTTTACACTCCAACACAAGGTTGGCATGATGCTAAAGAAGAAGTCCCTGGCATACCAAGATCGTTTATTAATATAATTGAAGACATTAGAATTGAAAAGTTGGTGATTAGAACCTATCCAGGACTTGTTCTTTGTTTCAAACGCGGTTATATGGATTTGTTAAATAGAAACTTCTTCGGTATTGACGACAAAGATGTTAACTCTCTACATTTTATAGATCGACTAAACATTAAAGCCAAGGTTCGTAATTTGTTAGATATCAACTTTACAGATGAAGAACAACCTTTGCTTAAAGCTGCAATGGCGGTTGAAACTTGGGAAGACACTCTTAGAGTTTGTAGAATGCTTGGTGGTTATGCCGACGAGCTAAAAGAAAGACAAAAGGAAAAGGAAAAGGAAATGAAAGATTTGATCGACAATCTTGAAGATGAAGAGCCAAGTGATGAAGTCGCTGAGGATTCTGCCAGTGATGAAGTCGCTGAGGATTCTGTCAGTGATGAGCCAAGTGATCAAGCCGAGGAAGCCGAGGAAGATTCTGGTGGTGATGAGCCAAGTGATCAAGCCGATGAGGATTCTGCCGGATCAATGGGCAAAAAAGGTTCGCATGATGTGGATATGTCAAAGAAAGATGATTTTGAAACTCCACCCGAACCTTTTACAGATTCGGCGTTTCGTGAACACGAAAAGAATGGCGATCTAACTCAAAACGGTGGCGAGTTCATTCATTATATTAAAGCTGTTTCGAAAAAGACTACTAAAACTTGTGTTGTTGGTTATAAAGAAGTTCTTGATAATCGAAAGAACTATCAAGAAACCGCTTTAATCGAAAAAAAGATTACTTTTAAGGAGATGTCTACACACAACAAAAAAAAATATGATGATTTTATGGAAACGTCTAAATCTTCTGTATCGTTGATGATTAAGGAATTTGACTTAAAAAAACATGCTTTTCAATATCAACGGGCCACGACTTCTTCTAAAGGTGTGCTTGACGTTAACCGCATGTTTTCTTACAAATATGACGACGATGTTTTCAAATCTGTTACTAATTTGGCGGATGCTAAGAGCCATGGAATGGTTATGTTTATCGACGCTTCTGGCTCTATGAACGGTGATTTAGGAGATGTTATTAAGCAGAGTTTGATACTGGCCGCATTTTGTAAACGAGCTTATATACCCTTTGATATTTATACTTTTACGTGTTCTTCTTCTAATGAATCAAAACATAGGGAGAAAGTGATAGGGATCACTCATACACTTCAAGATCAAGATATTGACGTTAGCGATAGTATTATTAGACATATACTATCATCACGGATGAATAAAGATGAATACACTTCAAGTTATCATTTTCTTTTGGAATTAGCTATTGAAGGACCTTATGGTGATTTAATTCGCAGGAACTATCCTATACAAGATTATCGATTAGGTGGCACACCTCTGGTCGAAACCATCATGATGGCTAGACATATAATTCGGGATTTTAAGAGATTAAATAATGTGCAAAAGGTAACCGCGATATTTTTGACTGACGGGGACGGCGGTGATGTAAATCATCACCTAGACCCTAGTATGAATGCTCATCGAGTAGACCCAGCGTACTTCAACCGGCAGTTCGGCCGGTTGCCACAACATTATAAAGTAGAAATTGATGGTAAAATATACACATATAATACTCGAGAAGATCGATATAAAAATCTGCAAAAAGATATGTTTGAATATCTTCAGACTGAATTTAATGTTATTGGTTACTTTGTAGCGACAAATAAAAGACAAATGGAAAAAAAAATGAATTATGCAGCGTTTTGTGGATATAAAAAGCCCTTTGATATATACTCTATGAACAAGGAATTTAGAAAAAATCATTTTGTTCCTGTCGATAACGTTCTAGGCTATAACCGTCTGTTTTTTATGAATACCAAAGATCTTAATGCTGAAAAGAAAGAATTTGAAGTTCAGGAAAATGCCACCGCGACTCAGATACGTAGCGCATTTAAGAAACACAGCGTTGGTAAAAAATCTACCCGATTGTTTGCTACCAAGTTTATCGAAATGATTGCATAACGTTATAATTAAAAGTTATATTAATATAACAACTAATTCTAACTAAACTGAAATTAGTTATTGACATTGTGCCGCGACTATGGTATAATACATGTATAGAAATTGAGAAATAAGAGACTTATATTATGAAAGATGCTACTACCGTTGTTGGCACTACCGTTGCTGTTGCTAAAATATTTAAACGCCGTATGTCTGTTATGGATAAACCTTCGATGAAGGTCACAGACACTACGGTTGCTAAGATCGTCGAGGTTGCAAGATCTATCTTTAATCAATATCCCTCAAAGACAGAATTTCGAGCTGATGACGTTGCCGACGCGGCACGTGACCTAGGTTACTCACATAACTTCGGGCGACAAATCGCCGTTGCCCAACCTAAACTTGAAAATGGTCTTTACGATCTTTCAGAGATTGCAAGTCTGTTTTCTGTTAAAAATACCGACGCCATTCCTGTTGTTGAAAATGTGATCTCTTTTACCAAGGAAGACAAGGGACCTGCGCCCACTTCGACTTTAATGGAAACATTCATACCTGAAGTTTTAGACACCTATGTCGAATGGGGACATTTTCGGGATGTGGTTAAAATTATAAAATCAAAAATGTTCTACCCTATGTTTACTTCTGGTCTTTCTGGAAACGGTAAAACTCTTATGATAGAACAGGCTTGTGCAAAGCTGAAACGTTCTTGTGTTCGAGTTCAAATCTCACCAGAAACAGATGAAGATGATTTGCTAGGTGGTTTTCGTTTGATTAATGGTGATACTGTTTTCCAGAAAGGCCCTGTTATTCAGGCAATGGAAAACGGCGATATTTTGTTGCTTGACGAAATTGACCGTGGTACTAACAAGATTATGTGTCTTCAGGCGATTTTAGAAGGCAAACCTGTTTTACTTAAAAAGACAGGTGAGATCATTCGTCCTGCCGAAGGATTCAATGTTGTTGCTACTGCTAATACTAAAGGCAAAGGTTCAGACGATGGCCGTTTTGCCGCGGCGACAATTATAGACGAGGCATTTCTTGAACGCTTCGCTATTACGTTGGAACAACCATATCCATCGCCATCTGTTGAAAAACGAATCGTCCTAAAACATATGCAACTTTACTCAGGTGAAGTTGATGATAAATTTGCAGATAATCTTACGAACTGGTCAAAAACAATTCGTGATACATTTGCAATGGATGCAATTGATGAGATTATTTCGACTAGACGTTTGTGTCATATTGTCCAAACACATTCAATCTTTAAGGATAAAATGAAATCCATTCAGTTATGTGTTAATCGCTTTGATGAAGAAACTAAAGAAGCGTTTCTTGATCTTTACACTAAGGTCGATGCTGATATTGATATTGATATTGATGCTGAATCTAATAGTGATGACGCACCATATCTATAACGGCTCTAGGAAAAATTATGAAAACTTGTAAATTAACCGAAAAAAATAAATCCAATCTACCTGATCTTATAGGTTTATGTGGCTCTATCGGTTCAGGCAAAGACACGGCTGGAGACATTCTGGTTTCAGATTATGGTTATACTCGTCTAAGCTTTGCTGAATCGTTAAAGGATGTAGTTGCTATCTTGTTTGATTGGGACCGTGAGATGTTGGAAGGTCTTACCGATGAATCAAGAAGTCAAAGAGATACCCCAGACGTCTTTTGGTCACAAAAGTTGGGTAAACCTTGGTCCCCAAGAACTGCTCTGCAGACTTTAGGTACTGAGGTTCTTCGCAACAACTTTCATTCAGATATTTGGTTGAATATTTTGGAGAGCAAAATTGCAAAGTTGGGTAATGTAGTCGTCACAGACGTTAGATTCCCTAACGAAATTGCTTGGTTAAAAACTAATGGTGATTTGTGGATGATAGAGCGTGGAGTGCGACCTGTGTGGTTCACTTCTGCAAAGATTTGGAACACTGAAATCGACCAAATTAAATACCCAGAGGAAAAACCAAAAATGCTTGAACATGTCCATGAAAGTGAATGGGCTTGGATAGGTTGTAGCCCGAAATGCACTATTAGCAATCATGGTGACATTCAAGACTTAAAATCCAACATTAGAGATTTATTACATGATTAAATATCCATCTGTATCCCAATATAGAAATACTATAAGAGAAGTTACCAGACACGGTGCAATGCCATTGCTTACGTTTAAAGGCACTGTTAAACTTCATGGCACCAATGCTTCCGTGGTCATTGCACCCAATGATGATATAATTCTGCAATCGAGAAACAAGGAAATTAGGATTGGTGATGATAATCAAGGATTTGCCGCCTGGGCCAGTCTTTATGAATACGAGTTTTTAAGATATAAACAAGATCTTATCAGTTCAAATCTTGTAGGCAGCAATGATACGGTTGTCATATACGGCGAGTTTGCTGGCCAGCAAATATCCCCAAATGTTGCCGTTTCTGGTTTACCAAAGTTCTTTTACACGTTTGGTGTAAAATTGGTGAATGGAGACGATAGCAAATGGATCGACAATCGTCCAGAGTTTAAGTCGAGCCTTGACTGTATTACTGATTGTCTGACAATCTGGTCGCAATCAATTGAAATCGATTTTGCTAATCCAGAGAAAGTGCAAAATCAGCTGATTGATATTACAGAAAAAATCGAAGCTGAGTGCCCAGTAGGCAAGTTCTTTGGTAATTTAGGTATAGGCGAGGGTGTTGTATGGGAACATATTTCAGATAGCGGTGAACTTTTATCTTTTAAAATTAAAGGTGAAAAACACAGCATATCTAAAGTAAAAACTTTGGCCCCTGTTGATGTAGAAAAGTTAAACTCTATTATGGAATTTATCGAATACGCGGTAACTGAAAATCGATTAAATCAGGCTGCAGCAGAGATTTTACCTAATGTGCCGCACCATAAACTTGCCCAGACAGATAACTTATTAGATTTTGATCGACAATACTTAAGCGCCTTTATTCAATGGGTGAATAATGATATCGCAAAAGAAGAATCAGACGTGATTAAGGATAACTCCTTAGAGATGAGGGATATAAGCAAAGGTACCAGTGCTAAGGCGCGAGCTTGGTTTTTCCAACAAGAAATTCTTTAATTATTGTGTACTAAAAGGTTGACAAACCCAATTTAGTATGATATAATAGTCATACTATTTACAATTACAACAAGTGAGAAAGATTAATTATGAAACTTAGTGCAAACACAGTCAGTATTTTAAAAAATTTGGCATCCATCAATTCTAATATCGTGCTCGATGTAGGTTCAGTAATCCGAACTATATCTGAAGGTAAGAATATCCTCGCAAAAGCCACTATCCAAGAAGAATTCGATACATCATTCGGTATATATGATCTGAACGAATTCCTTGGTGTGCATGGCATGTTTGAAGAACCAGAAATTGCTTTGAGTTCAGACGCAATGTTTGCCAGAATATCAAGTGGTCGTCAATCGGTTAAATATTTCTTTTCAGATGCCTCGTTTCTTACAAAGCCCGAAAAAGATGTAAATATGCCAAACATCGATCTTAAGTTTACCATGTCTGATTCTGACATTAATGCACTTAGGAAAGCCGCGGCAACACTTGGCTCTACTGATATGACCATATCAGGCGATGGTGACAAAAATTCACCTATCACCGCAGTTATAGGTGAAGTTAAAAACAATACAGCAAATTCCTATTCTATTGATATCACGGCTGATACGAGTACTCGTCCTGATGTACCGTTTTCTTTCGTGTTCAATATTGGAAACTATAAGTTTATGTCAGGTAATTACGAGGTATCAATATCCTCAAAGTTAATCTCACATTTTGTAAATGATTCTGGCGCCATCGAGTATTGGGTTGCTTTGGAGAAGTCTTCTAGCTTTGGATAGACCAACCAGACCGTGTTACATTATAACCATATTTCTTGATATGTAACAGCCAATCTATTCCAGAACCCCAATATTTGTGCGGTTCTTGGGTAGTTTTGCCGAGGTATTTTAACCCAGTGATGTTATGGGTTTTTAGATATAAATAGATTGTAGGCATTGCAATATGTCCGTATTGTGATGTTAGAATCGGTTGGTGCTGAAAACGCCAACCGGTTTGTTTTTATTATTTATATAAATTAGGTATTGACAAACACATTAAAATGGTGTATAATGGTTACACATTAAAATATAATGCAACGTAAAATTTGAGACAAATAATATGAACGAATCTGATACATCAACCAAAGTAACACCTACTGTTGAAACCGAAGGTGCTGCTGAACAACTGCAGTTAAATGATCTTGTAGGAATGATTGGCATTATTGACAACTGTTCAAAACGAGGAGCATTTGAAGGCGCCGAAATGGAAACTGTCGGCGCTCTAAGAACCCGAGTAGTGACCTTCATCAAGTCGGTTGCTCCTCAAGCTAAAGAAGTAGAAGAATCTGCATCAGACAACAAGCCACAATTTCTAACTGAAGGTACTAAATAATGTTAAGCAATCCTGCAGATGTAAAAAAGTTAAAAGATGCCATTACTGAAATATCAAACAGTATGACTCGTAATGACGCCGAAAGGGATTTCCAGAAAGAAGCGGTGGCAAGAATTGCTGACGAACTTGATCTTGACAAGAAAAACGTAAAAAAGATTGCTGCAATCTACCACAAGCAAAATTTTACCGAGATTCAACAAGAACAGGAAGATATTGTTGAGTTGTATGAATCTATTACTACGGGGTAACAGCAACACAAAATAACAATGAGATGATCTAAAAAACTGCGAATGCCGAACTGATCGCGCTGCATTGCTGGATAACGTAACCAGCCTTACTAATTTTAAACAAAAAGTATATATATTATGAAAAAATTAAAGCTACCAGACGTACCGTCAGAACTCATACTTTTGGCCTTGAACGATTTAGAGTTGATAGAAAAAAACCCTAATTATATAGTCAATATGACCCGATGGCACGATTATTGTGATGTTGACCAAATCTGTTACGCGTGTTTTGCTGGAGCTGTAATGGCTGGAACGCTAAGATCAAATTTTCGTGAGGTTCTAGATCCTCACGATTTTGGTAAAAACTATAATAAGTTAGCGGCGTTAGACGCATTTCGCTTAGGAGATATAATACTAGGTCTACATGAGATGGGTATACATAAAACCAACATTCTATCCGATTACTTTAGAGTAACACCGTACCAAGAAAGCCCAAAAGCTTGGAAGATCGACATGATGGCAATGGTAGATTTCCTAAAATCTAAGGGGCATTAATAATGATTCGACTTAAAAAATGCACTGGCTGCGATCCTGCTAAGATTATATCTAATTATGACGGTCCAGTGGGACTTAAGTTACAGCAAGTGTTCAGTGCTCACGGAATATCCAACTCAACTCATTACGAATGGCGAGATGTCGAAATATCAGAAATTGATAAGTCTGATTATGAGATTGTCGATGATGATTGAAGATCGCAATAGCACCAAAAGTCTGGTTAGTAGAATACGTAGCCAACCTGCCTTTGATTAAATAAAAAGCACCTATCATAAGCAACAAGGAGTATGTAATGAAAAACGTAAAATTATTAAAATTATTCTGCCGAGCAGTTAGAAAGCAAAGGTGTCAGTATATATCATTACAGAGTAATTTTTAAACCTCAATCAATAATTCCAGACATTGACTTCGAATCAAGTTTGACAAAATAACATTAAAATGGTTGACACGAAGCACCATTTGTGATATAATGGTGCTTCAATTACAAAATGAGAAATAACATGAACCAAGCACTTGAAACAGCATTGACTCAACTAGTCACAGGCGTTTTAGATAACGCTAGTGAAGCAAAAGAATTTTTAGCAGGTGAGTTACCAGTATATTTAGAACAATTGATTTTATGGTATGGCACCTATAGTTTAATCATGTTTATCATTGGTTTGATTGGATTAACAATATCATTGTTAATAGACATAAAAATAGGTTTATCAACTTACAATAAAAACCCGTCTGACGATTTTTGGATAGGGTATGTAGGACTTGGCACAATTATAAGAGTTATAGTCTGGTCCACAATTTACACTGTATGTTTAAATCTAACATGGTTGCAAATCTATTTAGCACCAAAAGTCTGGTTAGTAGAATACGTAGCCAACCTTCCATTAATTAAATAACATTAAAAATGGTTGACACGAAGCACCATTTGTGATATAATGGTGCTTCAATTACATAATGAGAAATGAAATGACATTAGAAGAATACACGAACGGTCTTATTAAATTTGGAAAAGACAATCCTCAACTGTTGACCTCAGAGGTCGTTACTTCGTGTGATGACGAAGGCAATGATTATAATAACATATGCTTTACCCCTTTCTGGGGCAAATTTGAAGTTCGTGGTGAGTATATTTCAGCCGTGTGTGTGAATTAATATTATGAGTGAATTTCTATTTGTCGAAAAGTACCGGCCGGTAACAATTAATGATACTATTCTCACCAGTGATCTAAAGAAGACATTTTCTGAAATCATCAAATCAGGTGAAGTGCCAAATATGTTGTTTGCTGGTACTGCAGGTGTTGGTAAAACGACCGTTGCCAAAGCGCTTTGTAAAGAACTTGATCTTGATTATCTTATTATAAACGGGTCGGAAAATGGCAATATTGATACTCTGCGAACAACTATAAAGCAATTTGCTTCTACTGTATCACTTCAAGGTGGTTATAAAGTTGTGATTCTAGATGAAGCAGATTATCTAAATCCACAATCTACCCAACCTGCGCTTCGCGGTTTCATCGAAGAATTTTCCAACAACTGTCGGTTCATTCTAACGTGCAACTTCCGCAATCGTATTATCGAGCCGCTTCATTCGAGATGTTCGGTCTATGATTTTTCTATACCTTCAGCACAAAAACCTGCCATTGCGAATGGCATCTTCAAACGTACCGCAGGCATCCTTGATAAGGAAGGCATCGAATACGACAAGAAAGTCCTTGCTGAACTTGTACAGAGATACTTTCCAGATTTTCGCCGTATATTAAACGAATGTCAGCGATACTCTATATCGGGTAAAATTGATACAGGCATTCTGGTCAATCTAGGTGATGAAAGCTTTAATAATCTTCTTGCTTATTTGAAGGATAAAAACTTCAAGTTAATGAGAAAATGGGTTGCAGACAATATCGATACAGAGTCTCATGTAATATTTAGACGCATATATGATTCAATGTCAGATTCAATCGCGCCATCATCAATACCAACTGTCGTACTTATCATTGCTGATTATCAATTTCGCGATGCATTTTGTGCTGACAAAGAGATTAATGTCGTGGCATGTTTGACAGAAATAATGTCCTCAACGGAGTTCAAATAATGACTAACTTAATATACGATTACGAAACACTAGACACTGACGTGGTTACCTTGCCTGTATTATCTATCGCCACGATGCGATATGAACCAGAAAGATTCACAACAAATCCATACACATTTCAAGAGTTGCTAGATGCAACTAAATTCTTCAAATTTGACGTGGCAGAACAGGTAAAAACCTATAAACGAAAGATTAATTTAGAAACTGTAGCATGGTGGGAAGCGCTGCCTGCAGCCGTAAGAAATACTCAATTGGTTCCTAATCCAGGAGTAGATCAATCTATTACTAATCTTATCGGAATCATTAAAAATGAAGCGGCTGGTGTGACCCGAGTCTTTACTCGTGGAAATACATTTGACCCAATGATTACAACTGCATGGGCAAAGCAATTAGGTTACCCCGAACCGCATAACTTCTGGACTGTACGAGACACAAGATCTTTTATTGAAGGTTTATCTTATGGTTCTGATATCAAAAATAGCTTTATGCCCGACGGATTGGGAAAAAAGTTTAAAAAACATGACCCGGAGCACGATATTGTCGTAGACGTTCTTCGTATGCAACAACTAATCATAGCTATATCTTAATGAGTGCACTGTCGCCCTTCGATTATCTGAATGCTATAAACACAACTAAGCAGGATATTATGGTTGATGACATAGACGAAAAAGCATATGCTCCGTTTGTTGTCAATCGAGGTCTTTCATATTTTGAAGATAGCATACTCTTTGCAAATGAAATGAATAGAGCATATCACCTTGATTCTAAATTGCAGTTTCACTTTTATATAAATACTTTAAGGAAACGCAAACGATTCTCCAAGTGGTTTAAAGCTGAGGAATCAAGCGATATCGATGTGATCAAAACATATTATGGCTATAGTAACGAAAAGGCTCGCCAAGTTTTGAAAATATTATCTAATGAACAAGTGATAAAACTATCCAAAAGGGTGTGCCAAGGTGGAACAGGAAAACGAAAACGTAGTAATTGAATGGACTCCGGCTTGTATGCTAGAAGTCTCTCTTAGTGCTCCAGACGATTTTTTAAAGGTAAGAGAAACTCTTACGCGTATGGGTGTTGCTTCGAAAAAAGAAAATAGACTATTTCAATCATGCCATATATTACACAAACAAGGACACTATTTTATAGTACATTTTAAAGAACTGTTTTTATTAGATGGAAAATCGTCTAACTTGTTTGAAAATGATATTCAGAGAAGAAATAGCATTACGACATTATTGTCTGATTGGGGATTGATTACGATACTAAATGAAGATCAGGCCGCAGATGTTGCTCCTCTGAAACAAATTAAAATCATTTCACATAAAGACAAATATAAATGGGAACTTATACCCAAATACAATATAGGTACTGCTAGCTAACAAACTACATTAAAGAGAATATACATTATGACGAATAAAATAAGTTTAATAAGATTGACTTCAGGTGAAGAACTTCTGGCAGAAATCACAGCATCGTACACACTTGGTAAAATGACTATAAACGACATTTCCATAATCATACCGACTGATGAAGGTCTTGCTGTCGGCAGATTTATGCCTTACGCAGATTTGGACGAAGGTCTAGATCTGAACGTAGAGGCAATATTGTTCATGACTGAACCTAATGCGGAATTGTTGGCCCATTATAGAAGCATTTTTCCCGAAACTCAACAAATCATTACGCCAGAATCCAAAATAGTTTATTAAACATTGACAAGTACCCATTATTATGATATAATGGGTTTACCCACTTAATTATGGATTCATATGAGATATTACACCAACGTAGCCAGATACGGCAATTCTCTGCTTTATCGTGGTTATAAAGACGGTCACCGCGATCAGAAACGAGTAAAGTTTAAACCTACACTGTATATCCCTGACAGTGACGGTTCTCACAAATCACTTCATGGGATCGACGTTTCCCCTATTAAATTCGACTCCATGCGAGAAGCAAAGGATTTTGTTGATCAATACAAGGACGTCCCTAACTTCGAAGTATACGGCAATCAAAACTATATTGTTCAACACATTCAGGAACAATACCCAGGCAAAACATCATTCAATCGGGACGAGATAAATGTTGCTAATATCGACATTGAAACTGAATATGATGATGGGTGGTCAGCGCCAGACACAGCGGCGAATCGAATTATATCTATTGCATTATGGCAAAAAGATAGATATTATGTCTGGGGCATGAAAGCATATGATAATAGACGTAAAGACGTAGAGTATCACCAATGCTCAGACGAAGCAAATATGCTAATGAGATTCGTTTCACATTGGTCGTCTCCAATTAATACACCGGATGTTATTACTGGTTGGAACACTCGGTTTTATGATATACCATATTTGGTTAACAGGATAACGCGAGTACTTGGTGAAGAATTTGCCAAGAAATTATCTCCTTGGGGTCTTATATCTCCAAGAGATGTAAATATATTTGGCAAGAAGCAACAAACTTGGGAGATTACAGGTGTAGCATCCTTAGATTATCTAGAGCTATTTAAAAAGTTCACATTGAATACTCTTGGCGCTCAGGAATCTTATAAGTTAGATCATATTGCGTCGGTTGTTCTTGGTGAACGAAAGATCTCTTATGAGGAATACAAAGGTTTGCATGGTCTTTATACGGAAAACTTTCAGTTGTTTATTGACTACAACATCAAAGACGTTGAACTTGTTAACCGCATTGAAGATAAATTAGGATTGATCTCGCTTGCAATGACCATGGCCTATCGAGGCGGTGTGAATTATCAGGACACAATGGGTACAACAGCAATTTGGGATGCTATTATATACAGAAAGCTCCATGATAGAAACATTGTACTGCAACCCAAGACAAGCAAAGCGAAGATTCCCTTTGTTGGTGGTTATGTCAAACCTGTGCAAGTTGGACTTCACAATTGGATTGTTTCATTCGATTTGGCTTCACTTTATCCTCTTATTATCACACAGTTTAATATGTCTCCCGAGACTATTCTTGACCCAACGACCAGAGGTTGTGATGTTGATCTATTTTTGGACGAACAACAACCTATTAATGTACACCCAAACACTTCTATGGCAGTTAACGGTGCTCATTTTACCAAGGATTCAAGAGGTATAATCCCAGAGATCATCGTAGATTATTATGCACAGCGAAAAGAAATCAAGAAGGCGATGTTGGCCAATCAGCAATTATTGCAGAATGTAGATAAAGCGGATAAACAGGAAGTGTTTAGATTAGAAAAAGCTATCTCTATTTTAGACAATCAGCAAATGTCAATCAAGATACTTATGAACAGTTTGTATGGTGCTATGGGTAATCGACATTTCAGACATTACGATGTTCGTATAGCAGAAGCAATTACTTTGTCTGGTCAACTTGCAGTTCGTTGGGCCGATAAAGCATTCAATAAGTTTATGAATCGGATTGTAGATTCTGTTGATGTTGACTATGTTGTGGCCGCTGATACAGATTCTAATTATTTAAACTTCGGGCCTTTAGTTAAGAAACTTGGTTTAGGTGAAGATAAAGCAAAGACTGTTGAGTTGATTGATAAAATGTGCAAAGATCAATTTGAACCTATGATAGCACAATCATATGCTAGAATGGCAACCAATGCTGATGCTTATGAAAATCGTATGGTTATGGAAAGAGAAGTTATTGCCGATATTGGTATATGGACTGCGAAGAAACGCTATATACTGAATGTACACAACAGCGAAGGTGTTCAATATGCAGAACCTAAGATGAAAATTATGGGTATCGAGGCAATTAAATCAAGCACTCCTGCGGTTTGTCGTGAAGCGCTAAAATCTATGTTCAAGGTCATTATATCTGGATCAGAAGAAAAAACACAAAAATCAATTGCGGAGTTCAAGACGAAATTCTTCACCCTGCCTATTGAAGACATTTCTTTTCCTCGTGGATTAAGTGATATCGGCAAGTTTCAGAACAATCTTACGATATACGGAAAAAGAACTCCTATCCATGTCAGAGGTGCTTTGCTTTATAATCACCATATTAATGACCGCGGATTAAAAGAATACGATCTGGCCAAGAATGGTGAAAAGATAAAGTTCTGTTATCTAAAGGTGCCTAATCCTATCAGAGAAAATGTGATATCATATCCTGATTATTTGCCACCAGAACTTCAGTTGAATAGACACATAGATTATAATACGCAGTTTGAAAAATCATTTACAAACGCCATATTGCCTATATTGACAGCCATAGGTTGGGAAATCGAACCAACCACGAGTCTTCTTGACTTTATGTAAATAGTTGTTGACAAACACTAATAATTAGTGTATAATACATGTATAAACAGGAAAAGATAATTATGAGTAATTCTGAAAGTAACTTTGCAAAAGTAGGGCGTTTCATGGAAACCTTTGGGCAACCTGTACGAACATTTCCGGCTTTTCCAACTAAAGCCGAGGCCTTGCTTCGCATCGAATTGATACGGGAAGAACTCTTAGAATTAGAGGCGGCGGTGCTCGATGACGATATGGTTGAGATAGCGGATGCCTTAACTGATATTCTGTATGTGACATACGGTGCAGGCCATACCTACGGTATACCTCTAGACTTAACCTTTAATGAAGTTCAACGTTCTAATATGTCAAAATTGGATCAATTCGGCAATCCTATATATCGAAGTGATGGTAAGATTTTGAAAGGAGAGGATTATTCTGAACCAAATCTGTTACCTTTATTGGGCGATTATAAATGAACCCGAAATATCCTGTCTATATTATATCGAAGGGTCGGTGGGAATCTCGCCAGACTTCAGATGCTTTGGAACTGATGAAGGTTCCCTACAGGATTGTAATCGAGCCTCAGGAGTATGATGAATATGCTGCGGTTATTGACCCTGCTAAAATATTGGTGTTGCCGTTCAGCAATCTAGGGCAAGGAAGTATACCTGCTAGAAATTGGGTTTGGGATCACAGTATATCTGAAGGCCATGAACGCCACTGGATTCTTGACGACAACATTAAATGTTTTTATCGATTCAACAAGAACAAACGAGTCCGTGTAACTTCTGGCACAACTTTTCGTGCCGCAGAGGATTTTACAGATCGATATGAAAATGTCAAGATTGCGGGAATGCAATATTTCTATTTTATACCAAAGCGATCTACTACTCGTCCAGCATATCTGGCAAACACTCGCGTCTACAGTTGTTTGTTAATTGCCAACGATACTGTTCACCGGTGGCGCGGCAAATATAATGAGGACACTGATCTAAGTCTTAGAGTGTTGAAAGACGGGGATTGTACTATATTGTTCAATGCTTTTCTTTGCGGTAAAACAGGTACTCTGAGCATGAAAGGTGGTAATACCGATGAAGTCTATGGCGCTGACAAAGACAATCGATTCAAGTTTGCCAAGTCTTTGTATGATCAACACCCAGATGTTGTAGAGATTGTGGAAAAATACGGCCGGTGGCATCATCATGTGGACTATCGATCTTTCGAGAATAACCGATTAATCAAGAAAGAAGGCCTTAACATTAAAAAAGGTGTTGATAACTACGGAATGGAATTAACCAGACTAGAAGAACCGAAGGTTGATTAAGGTTGACAACACCATCTCTTTGTGTTATAATAGATTATAATCTAATTAAATGAGGAATATCAGGCCATGGCCGTTAAAAGACCTGTAGTAAACAGTTTATTTGTCAATACTGGACAAGAAGAAGAATCCATGCCATTAGATTGGGATGGCATGCCTGAGTATGTTCATGATTCTAGTGGTAAACGAGACGAGGCCGGAGTGCATCGTATAGTAAGGGTACGTTTTAGATGTGAAGAAGACTATCAATTATTTGCAGAAAGAATGGAACAACCTATGACACATAAAACTAAGTCTATTTGGTTTCCACAACTTGATCGATTTGAAGATACTCTGCTACGCTACGTGGATGTAGAAGATGAGTAAAATACTGGTAACAGGCGGCGCAGGATTTATAGGCGGCCATCTTTGTAAAAGATTGTTGGGCGCCGGTCATGAGGTCATTTGTCTAGACAATTTTCAAACCGGCAGAATGGTTAATATCAAGCATTTGAATCCAAACTCGGATACAGCGAAAGGTATGCCCTTCACTGTGGTTGAACACGATATTATAAACCCTTATTCTATGATGTCTGTTGATATGATATTCAACTTAGCCTGTGCTGCTTCACCTCCAGCATATCAAAACGATCCTGTACACACAATGAAAACGAATGTCTACGGCATGATAAATGTCCTAGAAATAGCTCGGTCAAATAAATGTCCTATAATTCAGGCATCTACCAGTGAAGTTTATGGAGACCCAAGCATCACTCCGCAACCAGAATCATATTTTGGTAATGTAAATCCAAATGGTATTCGTAGTTGTTATGACGAAGGTAAACGTGCCGCAGAATCTTTATGTTTGGATTATAACAGATCATACGGGACTGAGGTGAAGATTGCTAGAATATTCAACACCTACGGGCCACAAATGGACCCACTTGATGGGCGAGTGGTGTCAAACTTTATAATGCAGGCACTTCGTGGTGAAGACATTACAATATATGGAGATGGTACTCAAACAAGATCATTCCAATATGTTGATGATTTGGTTGACGGTCTTGTTAGTTTAATGAATACAAATGTAAATTTAAACAACCCTTGTTTTAATCTTGGCAATCCTGTAGAATTTACAATACGTGAACTGGCCGAGGTGGTAATTGCGATGACTGACACTAAATCTAAAATCGTAAATAAACCCCTTCCTCTCGATGATCCTAAGCAACGCTGCCCAGATATAACTAAAGCTAAGAAAGAATTAGATTGGGAACCAAAAGTAAGTTTACATCAGGGCCTTGAGAAAACTATAGAATATTTCAAGCTATATGTCTGATACTGCATTCACCATATTTAATGATTTATATGACAACAAGACTCACAAATTGGCAGAGTTTAAAACCTTTGCTGAATTTGAGTCGCTGTTGTATGGTTTAAGTAAGGTACCGTGTGCTGGAAAGAAAAATGCTTGTTTGATATCTCCTGCTACTTATATTGAAGGAACAACAAGAGCGAACAAAAATGTTACCGGATGGGGCGCATGGGCCGCGCTCGACATAGATGATCATGAATGTAAAGGAGACTTAAAAGATGAACTTCATAATAGATTTGGTGCTTATTACTATATTTGTTATAGCACAGCTTCAAGTACTAAAGACAAACCTAAATTCAGGTTGGTGTTTCCTGTTAAAAATATCATCAAGACGGAAAACATTAGAGACTTTTGGTATGCTCTCAACACCACTTTCGGTTCAATGGGAGATCAACAAGTTAAAGATTTTAGTCGTATGTACTATATTCCTGCGTGTTATGATGGTGCTAATAATTTTATCTTTACAAACACTGGCGCTGTACTCGATGTTGACGAACTTATAAAGAAACACCCTATGCCGCCTACAGAACGAAAAGTCGGTGGCAACTTCTTCGAGCGCTTACCTGCTGCTATGCAGGAAATGATTATACAACAACGAAAGGACAATCAGGAACAAACTAAAGTGTCTTGGACGTCTTTTCATGACTGCAAGTTCGTCAAGAAGTACATGATTGATCAATACAAGGAAATATCAGGGACTGGCTGGTATCACAAAATGTATTCCTTAATGGTTCAGATAGCCGCGAATGCTGTACGAATGGAGTACCCTATAACATCACATGAAATTGCACAATTATGCCGTCAAATCGATCTAGAGACTGGAAACTGGTACGGCCAAAGACCTTTTGAATTGGAAGCAGAAAGAGCAATAGAATACATTTACCGTAATAACTATTAGTTATATCGATACAACCACAAGTTATAAGAAAACTGAAATCAGTTGTTGACATTATACCACACCTATGGTATAATACATGTATAAATTAATTGAAGAGTCTATATTATGTCTGATGTGAATAAATTATTAGGAATGGGTAAAAACAAACCTTATGTAAAAAGAGGACTTAAGTTCTTTCGTGAAACCATCACGGTTAAAGAATACTTATTACTGTATAACATTATCGATACTCAACCTGTTGGTCAGCGTTTAGACGTTGCTCCGAAATTGGAAGGTACCGAAAAAACACCTTCGAAGGCGCAAGGTATTATCTCTACGATGATGAAAGGTTATGATATCGGTCAGATCACTATTCACAAAATTCCAAAAAAATCCGCGCTTAAACCTTATCAGTTCGATGGAAAGAGAATCTCTCAGAAGGGTACTGGTCTAGTTCCGGCTGATTCTTACACATTCGCAAGTATTGATGGCGGCAACAGAAAAAGATATATTTATGCTTTTGTGAATAACCAGTTTCATGTTGATGGAAAACTTTGGGTGGATTATTCAGACGAAGAAAGAGATGATTTCTTGAAGTATCCTTTGCTTTTTGCCGTATATGTTAACTTAACCCCAAGTGAAATTGGTGATATATTCAGAACATTGAATAAGACGACTCCAGTTAACAGACAAGAAACTCTTAACTCTTATGGAGACATTGCAATCGCCAACGCGGTTAGAGAAACTGCGCGATTGGTTGCGGGCATTAACTCAACGTGTCACCCACTTTTCGATTATAGTGTTAAGAATCTGGCTTGGTTGACATTCGACCCAAGCCGACTCAAAATAGATGAAATTGTTGCTAGAATATACTATAGATATCACAGTGATGATAAAGGAGGTATTGGTTTAGCCGCTGAGAAACAACTTTTAGAGATGTATTCTGATGAAGATTTGGACTTTAAAAAGGTTGATAATTTAAAGAAAAAGGTACATAAGACCTTGGATCATGTCAAAAGAATGGCTGAAGTCAAAAAGATGAAATTGAATAGCGGTCTTGGTAAAAGAGAATTTGAGTTGTTTAAGAGGGTTTGGATGTACATGGAAAAGGAGTTCGGCTCATTCAAAATAATCGATGATGCGGCGTATTTTGATGCATTGAAAAAAGTAATGGATGAAAAATTCTTCAAACCTGTTGCTGATATGGAAGAGCCTGAGAATCAGGTATCTCCTTACAATCAAAACAAGACAATAGGTCTTCAGTTCAAAGATACATTGGGTGAATATGATGATGCCGAAAGAATGAAAACATGTTTGGGTTGGTTTACACAATATCTTGATTTTACCCAATTGATTACAATCAAAGACACAAGACGATTCTTTTCGAAGACAATGCGAGAATCCAAACTGGCGGAACAAGGTTATAAATGTGCAGTAGATGGAAAACCATTAAAAATGGAAGATGCTCACGGCGGTCACCTTGTTGCTCACTCTAGGGGTGGAAAGACAGAATTTTCGAATCTTGTAATGATCTCGGCTAAACACAACATCGCTATGGGTAGTATGTCTTTTGCGCTTTATAAAGAAATTAATGGATATTAATAGGTTGACAACCCTGTCAGTTTGTGTTATAATATCATTTAACAAACAATTTACAGGTAAAAATATATGAGCGTGATGGATAAATTAAAGAAGAACTCCAAGGTGAAACAGGCCGCGGTTCTTTCTGAGTCAAAGTTGTTTAGCAACATCGAGACAATAAAGACTGATGTGCCGATGATCAATGTGGCATTATCAGGAAAATTAGAAGGCGGTCTTACCGCTGGACTTACGGTGTTGGCCGGACCTTCGAAGCACTTCAAAACATCTTTCGCATTGCTAATGGCGGCCGCGTATTTAAAAAAGCATGCCGATGCAGTTATACTATTTTATGATAGTGAATTTGGCTCGCCTCAGGCATATTTTGAAACTTTCGGAATTGATACTAGTAGGGTATTACATACACCGATCACCAACGTAGAAGAACTAAAGTTTGATATCGTTAGTCAACTCGAAGAAATCGAAGTACAGGATAAAGTTATTATAGTAATTGACTCTATCGGCAACCTTGCTAGCAAGAAAGAAGTGGATGATGCGATTAACGAAAAGTCGGTTGCTGATATGACTCGAGCAAAAGCATTAAAAGGTTTATTTCGAATGTGTACACCTTATCTTGCTATGAAAGCCATTCCTATGCTAGCGATTAATCATACCTACCAATCTATGGAAATGTTTAGTAGAGCGATTGTATCTGGTGGTACGGGTATCTATTATAGTGCGAACACCATTTGGATTATCGGCCGTCGTCAAACAAAAACTGGAACAGAAGTTACTGGTTATGATTTTGTGATTAATGTGGAAAAATCTCGATTCGTTAAAGAGAAGTCTAAAATACCTGTTAGTGTCTCTTGGGAAGGTGGCATCGAAAAGTACAGTGGTTTACTTGAAGTCGCTATGGAATCTGGTCATGTTGTCAAACCTAAGAATGGTTGGTATGCTCCTGTAAATCAGGAGACAGGTGAAATTGGTGGCAACAAACGTCTGAAAGAAATCATGAATTCTGAATTCTGGAACCCTATTCTCGAAGACGTGAAGTTTCAGAAATTTGTGGAAGGACAATATACCATCGGCGCAGCTGCGGTGTGGTCCGACGAGTTCATTGCTGAAATGGAAGAATAATCTGATGGGGGTTGACAAACAACCCCTTTTATGATACAATGTATTATAAACTTAATTATGGAAACTATATGCCTCATATTATATCAAACGACGATTTCAAATTTGTCGAAAGACCTGAAGACGACCATTATACAATTCATTTGACTACCGGCCAGTGGACAGATACAAAATTTCAGTTTGGCCAAGTTCAGGTTCATGAAGAAGATTCGAATGATGTTGAGGGACTTAAAGTTTCTTTTGACTGGAAGTTGATCGAAGGTGACCCCTCATTAGAACATGATTCTTATTTTCAGAATTACATCGGCGATTTGTTGACTCATGTTATAACAGATTCATTAGAAGCAAAGATAGGTGAAATGCCAGCCGAGAAAACCAAAGACGAGCCTTCTGAATAATGGGTACAGCGTCTATACAAACTACTATTTTGCGAAATCTATTAGCAAATGACTCGTTTACTCGAAAAGTAATACCTTTTCTTAAAAAAGATTACTTTGAAGGAATCCATCGGTCGGTGTTCGAAACAATAGTTTCCTTTGTTAGTAAATATAATAATCTGCCAAATATTGAAGCGATATCTATTGAATTACAGAATAGTGATATAACTGAACACCAATATTCAGATGCACTTATTGTGTTGAATGAGTTGGACAAGGTTGAAGATGTTAACCCTGAGTGGTTATATGAAAATACAGAAAAGTGGTGCCAAGATCGAGCTATTTATCTTGCAATCATGGAATCAATTACTATCATTGATGGCACTCATGACAATCTTAGCAAAAACTCATTACCTGACTTGTTACAACGAGCACTTGCGGTTACATTTGATGCCAGTGTAGGTCATGACTATTTCGAAAATGCTTCAGATCGCTATGATTTTTATCACCAAAAAGAGGTTCGAACTCCTTTTGATCTAGATTACTTCAACAGAATTACTAAAGGAGGTCTTCCAAACAAAACTCTGAATGTAATACTTGCAAGCACAGGTGTTGGTAAGAGTTTGTTTATGTGTCACATGGCCGCGGCATCTCTTGCTCAACAGAAAAATGTACTATATATTACTATGGAAATGGCAGAAGAAAGAATTGCGGAGCGTATAGACGCAAATCTTTTTAATGTGCCACTAGATCAAATTACTAATCTAAGTTCAGATATGTATATGTCGAAGGTTGACAAAATACAGGCAAAAACTAATGGTAAGTTAATCATCAAGGAATATCCAACAGGGGCAGCACACGCCGGCCATTTCCGAGCATTGTTGGATGAACTTAAGTTGAAGAAGAACTTCGTGCCGACGATTATCTTTATTGATTATCTAAACATATGTTCATCCTCAAGAATGAAAGGAATTGGCGGAAGTATTAATAGCTATACCTTGGTAAAATCTATTGCTGAAGAATTGCGAGGACTTGCGGTGGAAAATAATCTACCTGTCGTTACGGCAACACAGTCAAATCGTGATGGCGCTAACAATTCAGATGTTGATCTTACAAACACAAGTGAATCATGGGGTTTACCCGCCACGGCTGATTTTATGTTCGCACTAATAACTAATGACGAACTAGAAAAACTTAATCAGATTATGGTTAAACAACTTAAGAATCGTTATGCAGATTTGAGTACTTATAAACGATTTGTTATAGGTGTTGACAGACCTAAAATGAAGTTGTATGATGTTGAAGAAGGTGCTCAAAGTCTGATAGAAACTAGTCCAGGGACAACTGACGCACCCATAAATAGTTTTGGTAATAGAGACAAACCTGAATTTACAAACTTTAAGATGTAGAATATATTATGAATCAAGACCTTTGTTGGATTAACGAAGAATGGTCAAGATTTACTAAACGAAGAAAATAAGGAAAGATTAAATAATGAAACAAATAATTAGAACTGTAAAATGGTTGATTCGAGTCTTGATAATGATTGTGTTAGTTCCCGTAGTATTAGTCCTAGCAATTTTGCTTTGTATTGGAGAGATTTTTATATCAATTATGGAATTTGGATTCAATAATTCTACACACAAAGATCGGCTGCTCTTTGGAAAAGTAGGTTTTCAAACAGCTCGTGCATTAACTCACGATCTCATTAACTCTTTAAAATGGTGAAAAATATGAACGCAAGATTAGTAGGTGTAACCACTCAAGTTAACTTCCACGGTGATGAAGAAGTAAGAACAGGCCTTGAAGAATTGATTGCTTATTGTGCCCGGGTATCAAACCTAGGTGTAACCCCTCAAGTTAACTTCCACGGTGATGAAGAAGTAAGAACAGGCCTTGAAGAATTGATTGCTTATTGTGCCCGGGTATCAAACCCTGCTGGACAAATGAACGTAGAAACTAATGATAAATTGCTTCGTTATCTTATAAAGCATAAACACTTCTCGCCTTTCGAGATGGTGTCTGCAACAATTGAGGTCGATACAACGAGAGACATTGCTCGACAACTGCTGCGCCACCGATCATTCTCCTTTCAGGAATTTAGTCAACGATATGCCGATCCTACTGACATGGAAGGTATGTTTGTAGAACCGCGAGAGTGTCGTTTTCAAGACAATAAAAATAGGCAGAACTCTGTAAATCTTGATCCTGAAGACTCTGACGCCATGGAAGTTGCCGCATATTGGTATAAAGCTCAGGCCGAACTAATGACTTACACTAAAAATGTTTATGAATGGGCGATTGAACATGGAATTGCAAAGGAACAAGCAAGAGTTGTTTTGCCTGAAGGTTTAACTAAATCTCGTTTATATGTAAATGGTACTATACGAAGTTGGATTCATTATTGCGAATTGAGAATGAGCAACGGTACTCAAAAAGAACATATGGAACTTGCTAAAGCTATTGCTCTTGCGATTAGCAGATTATTCCCAATGAGCAAATATATTGACATGGATGTATAATGTATACATTTGAATCTTGGGAAATATTAGTACTATTAGGATGTTGGGCATTCTCACTTTTGATGCAAAACGCAAACATTAGCGCTAAGCAGCAGGAAAAACATACTAATACTATCATTTCAACTACAATGGAATATCTTGAAGCAGAAGGTTATCTCAAAATATCGAAATCTGGTGATCTTGTTAAGCACTCTAAAAAAGATCTATGAGTCAGAACGATATATTAACCAGAGTAGATAACACACATATTTATGTGAAAGGCGGCAACAAAGAACAAAGATTGCTAATACAGGAATGTATCTCATTTGCCAAACGCGTATTGATGCCAAGATACCGTAGTCTTTTTATAAATGTAGAGATCGGTCGGCTCAAAAATGGTGACTTTGGGAGTGCTGAATGGATGGATTCTAATATCAGGCCTCGAGAATTTCAACTTCTTGTTACTAATATAGATAAAAAGACAATGATGTTAACTCTTTTTCATGAAATGGTCCATGTTAAACAAATGGCCTCTGGAGAGTTGAAGGAAAGATATAATGATAAACATTATCGTATATGGAAAGAAGTTAATGTATACGACGATCAAGACTATATCGACTGTCCTTGGAATTTTCCTTGGGAGATAGAAGCTGACGAATGGGAAGAAATATTGTATAATAAGTTTATAGTTTCTACGGGTCGCGAGGTAAAAGATGTTATAAATAACATTAATAACTAACTATATTGTATGGGAATGTCGAATAATGCAAAGTTTTAAAAGCTTCTTAATTGAGTATGCTGTAACCGACTCAGTAATAACACTATTAAACGATATAGGTTATTCTAAAATTAAGAAAGTACAGGGCCGAATTATTGCAATAATGGTAGACAGTAACTCCGAACGAGTTAAAGCACTGAAAGACATTGCAACACAACTTGGCGGCAATTTTCAACCCATATCGAACAAATCTTCAGTAGGCGAAACTCAACTATCCGACAAGATAACTATTGTCGCAAAAACAGCAGGCGGTGGTAGTGGCGCAGGTGCAGCTGTTACAAAATTAACAGAATCCGCGCAATGTCTGTATTTAGCAGACAGATGGTATAAAGGCGGCAAATATAGTGCCGAATCCCTACATGGTGCAGCTAATAGTGTCAACGTTGACGAGCCAATTAATAATATCGTAGATAATCTTGACGATGTTTGGAGAGATTCATGTATACTTACCGCGGAGAAACTTCACAAAGAAAGTTTATATAAAGGTAAGAAATATATATTTCATAGAGGTTCTGCTTTTATTGCACGAATAGACAATCAATTCAAAAAGCTGAACAAAATTGAAAAACTCTTTACTAACTTAAACAAATGGACCCCTGCTGATATTTGGATGGCAACAAGTAAAGCAGAAGCGCTCGATATTGAAGGTACTCAAAGTATATTAGAATTAAACAACTTAATTTTGAATGCAGGAAATGAAGGCATTCTTGTTGGTGTTTCTTTGAAGCAGGCACAAGGTAAGGTTTCTTTAGAAAAGAAGAACTTTACGGAGAAACGAAAAGAATACCAATTTACCAAGTTCACGACAGGAAAGAGATCATTTTTTCAATCTAACGATGTATACATTCAATATGACGGTGGTGAAATTCAATTCCGAACATTTGGGTCAACATGGCAAGGTGAGATAAAAGGTAAGTTTGCCAATCAAGGAAAGATTTCAGGCGGACCTGTTGCCGTTTTGATGAAAAATATCGGCCGATCATTATTTATGCCACAAAAAACCTTGGGCATAAAAACAGAAGATAATCTTCGCAAGTTTTACGATTATTACACAACATTGGGGGAACCTTCTATCAAGTATTCCGACTTTAAAAAGAAGGTAGACGAAAAGGACGCAACATTTTTTATGTCCAAGATAATGGGAGCTCAACTTCTTTTTCAATTTAATAAATTATCAAAAACAATGAAAACAAAAGTTATAACGGCTATGATTGGTTACGCTGCCTCTGAATCCGAAATGTCTGCTGCTTATGTGAAGGCCTCATGATATCCTTCAAATCTTATGTAACCGAAGAAGTTAATGCTCACATGCAGCACATACAGAATCTAGTTCTGTATAAAGGTGTTAAAGGTACAAGACAAGCAATAGAATCTCTGCGAGATTTAAGAAACACCTTGGCTGGAACATCTACATCTAAAATAGATGTGACGATGAAATGGGACGGCGCCCCTGCCATATTCTTTGGTCAAGTACCAAGCGGCGAACCTGATGCTGGAAAATTCTTCGTGGCAAAGAAAGGTATATTTGCAAAAACTCCTAAGTTTTATATGACTGACGCTGACATTGATGCCGACATATCAAGTGCTGACTTAAATGTAAAAATGAAAATTGCGCTCAAAGAACTTCCAAAGTTAAATCCAAAAGGAATCTTTCAGGGCGATATGATGTATAGCGCTAGCGACTTGAAAACACAAAAGATAGATGGCGAGAATTATCTGACATTTCACCCAAACACAATTTTATATGCAGTACCAACAGATTCTAAACTTGCAAAGAAAATTCAAGGGTCCAAGATGGGCATCGTGCTTCATACGGAATACAAAGGTAGTACATTTGCTGACCTTAATGCATCCTTTAAACTTGATGCAAAACAATTCACTCAAACGAAAAACGTTTGGTTCGATGATGCTAACGTTAAGAATCTGAGTGGCAGTGTATCGTTAACCAAGAAAGAAACTAATTCGATTGACAAGAAGTTGAGTCAGGCCGGCAAGTTGTTTCAGAAAGTATCATCCAAAACTTTAAAACAAATAGAAACTACCCCTAATCTTGCACAGACCATTGAGACATATGCAAACAGTTTTATCCGCGGCGGAACAATGTCTTCCGACCCTAAAAAGCATGTTACTGGTCTAATTGCATATATAAATAATAAATATCAGAAAGAGATAGATAAATTAAAATCGGATGCAGGTAAAGAACGAAAGATCATTGCCCGTGACGACTTTATGAAGTTTTTCTCTGATAGTAACAAAAAACAACTTATCGATCTTTTTGAATTGCAAAATCTATTAGGTGATGTAAAATTGATCATAGTTGGAAAGTTGAATAAGATTGACAATATGTCCACGTTCCTAAGAACGAAGAATGGATTTGAAGTTACTGGTCATGAAGGTTTTGTAGCGATTGATCACGCAAAAGGTAATGCTTTTAAGTTGGTCGATCAGTTAAGTTTCTCCTACGCAAATTTTAGCGACGAAATACTCAAAGGATGGGATTCTCCCACAAGATAATAGGTACAGAAATGAAAACATATAAAGAATTTATTCTTGAAAACAAAGGGCGTATTGAGAAAGTAAAAAAAGAATATGCCGATCTGAAAAAGAAATCTGTCAAGGAGCTTCGGGGTATTATACAATCTACTAATAAAGTTATAAACGTACAAGGCTTTGATAAGGGAGGTGCAATTTCACAAATTCTTCGTGATAGACATGGTAATAAAGCGGTTGATGCTGCTTTTGATCTTGACGAAGCTCGCAAAGTGGGTGACAAATACACTGTATACAAAGACAATAAAGTTATACAACCTAACATGACTAAAGTAGCGGCAATCGCGTTGGCAAAAAAGAGAGGTGCTGAATTCGGCACCTCTGCTTGGGTGCAAGATAAAATAGGCACTGTAGAAGAATCAAATAAATAAAAGGCTGGCGTGCTCGGAGAAAGAACATGGATATGCCAACAATGGCACAAAGCGCTGCAGCGCGCAAATAACTAACAGGTACAAATATGTTATCCTTCAAGGAATATGTAAACAATGAAGATGACTTCGACGAAGATGAAGATGACTTCGACGAAGCATTAGATGCTCGAGGGCGGATGAAGATGCGGGCCGCAATGAGAAAGAATAAGTCCAAAATTAAAGCGGGTAAGAAACGTGCCGCAAATCGTATAGCGTCTCCTGAAAAACTGAAAAGTCGAGCTAATAAACATGCTCGAAAAGAAATAGAGAAAAAGATTTTAAAAGATAAGTCGAAGGGTGATCTTTCCTTTGCTGCACGAGGTGCCTTAGAAAAGAAGGTTGCCAAGAAGAGCGCTGCTATAAGTAGATTGTCTAAAAAACTATTGCCGAAAATAAAACAAGCCGAACGCGGCAAACGTAGTACAAAAAAGGAAGATTTGTCAGATGATTAAATCATTTAGTCAATACATCACAGAAGAGACGAACGAAGCAGTCTTTACTTTTGGCAGGTTTAACCCACCTACAACTGGGCACGAAAAACTTATTAAAAAGTTGTCAACTGTAAATAGTAAAGCGGATTATTTCGTATTTGCGTCTTCTTCTAATGATCCCAAGAAGAATCCTTTGGACTACGTGTCCAAAGTAAAGTTCATGAGGAAGATGTTTCCAAAACATGCACGAAACATCATTTTAGATAAGAAAATACGAAATGTCTTCGATGTTATGGTGTTCTTGTTTGATAAAGGATACATTAAGGCAACCATGGTTGTTGGTTCTGACAGAGTAGCAGAGTTCGATAAAATCATAAATAAGTACAATGGCGTAAAAGGTCGGCACGGATTTTATAACTTCGAGACACTGAATGTTGTTTCTGCTGGTGATAGAGATCCTGACAGCGACGAAGTAAGTGGAATGTCCGCCTCTAAGATGCGTGCTGCCGCTGAAGCAAACGATTTTGAAATGTTTCAAAAAGGACTGCCAAAGGCGTTCAAAGACGGTAAATTATTATTCAATGCTGTTCGTTCAGGCATGGGACTTAAAGAATCCTATACTTTCCGAAAGCATATTCAATTAAGATCAGTTTCTGAAACAAGAGAAAGCTACATAGAAGGCAACTTGTTTGAGAAAGGAGACTACGTGCTTCTTGATAATACGGATCAAGTCGGCCTGATAATCGTGACCGGTTCTAACTACGTGATCGTAGAAAGTAATGGCAAGAAAATCCGAAAATGGTTAACAGACGTTGCAATTATAAACAAATAACTTTAGACTAATATACATTAAGGACTATCATGAAATCATATTTTCAATTCAAAGAAGACTTGCACACAGAAGGCACATTGGAAGAAGACGCACTAGTTAAGATATATAGCGGAAAGGATGCCGATGCATTTAACGATGCTGCTGATAAGAAAGACATTAAAACAATGACAGCTTTGTTGGTGAAGTATGGCGAATCTAAAAGAAACGCTGAAAAACAAGCAAAAGAAATCGTAAAGGTTGGATAATAATGGAAGAAGAAACGTCTTTAGACGGCCGATTGGATCGAATCGAGAATAATACGACAATATTATTAAAATCCTTGGATATTATTATATCCCAGAACACCACCATTGCATCTATAAATGATATAGTGCATGATCATGATAATAGAATTAAGTCCATAGAAAATAACATTGTGTCTAATTCAAATCAAAAACATACAAAATCTCTTGTCGTTATATACATCGCTCTCGGCTTTATATACATCGGTACGGCAATTCACATAGCATTACCATTATTAGGATAATAACAATGAAAGAAGAACTATCAGATCTAGTCAATGTATATCGTGCAATGATTGAAGCATCGAAAGCAAAGACAGAAGTTAAAGTTGAAGTCGAAGACGAAGAAGACACACCCGTTGACACTGATGGAGACGAGCCAAAACCCAAAGAAAAGGTTACAGCTGACCCTGCCGCAAATGGTCCTGCTACCAAAAAGGACGACGAAGAAGACGAAGACGAAGACGACACAAAAAATGAAGGGGCAGATAAAGACACAAAAAACGATGGCCCTGCATATAAAAAATTCTTCGCTGCTGCATTAAAGAAGTTTGGTGTCAAAAGCCAAGGTGAATTATCTGGAGACGACGAAAAGAAATTTTACGACTACGTTGATGCTAACTGGAAAGGGGACGACGAAAAATCAGAAATGAAAGAATCTAAATTTTTAGGACTTCTTTCTAAGTCTGATAAATAAACATATAAACAAAACGAGAAATGTAATGGAAAGAAAAAGAGGACAATTCAAAAACGCTATTGCCAAGGTCAGTGGTTATTACACCAAACGTGGCGAGAAGTTAAAAGGCGCAAAGTTAACTGAAGAACAGTGTGCAGCATGGAATGGTGTTGCCAAGATAGGCGGCCATGAAGAAACCTGTGTGATAGTTGACGATGTGATAGTTGACGATGTGATAGTTGACGATGTGATAGTTGACGATGTGATAGTTGACGATGTTGTTAGTATTGAAGTAGAAAAAGAATCACCTACTACAACTAAGAAAAGCAAAGGGTCTAAAAAAGGCAAATCAGCGATTGGTGGTGTTAAAACCCCATTTAATTTAAGATAAGATCAAAAAATATTATGCATATATTTGATACCGTGAATGGCGACAATTTTGTGATGTATGCGTCTCATGTATACAACAACCCTCAATGTTCCAATGTTGAGGAGTTTTGTGACGATTTGAACAGATTTAAATATTTGAACAGATTATTAAAAAGATATTCAGACGACAATGAAGATCTGCAGGAACGCTTGATACTTAATCACTTGATTATAATCTATAATGTGTTTGGTATCGAAGGTGGACATAAACTTACATTCTTTAAAATAAAACGAGAGTATTGGAACACATTAAAAACGTTTCTTATATACTTGAATTATTTGACAGAGGATGCGCTGGTGACATATAAGATTGATGCCACTATCGTAAAAAAACTTAGATCAATATAGAGGCACCATGGGTTTAATATCAGGAGCAATTAATACATACTATACCTTTAAGTTTTTGCGTCTTCTAACGCAAAAATGGAACACAACTGATGCATTCAAGTTGGGCATAGTGGACACTGAAGGCAAAGCACTAAAGAAAGTTGCTGATCTGAATACAACAGAAGAAAAGGCAGCGTATTCAGTGTTTAATCGTCTTGTGTTTAATGTTAAGCGTATAATGAATAAAGTACCATTCGGCCGTTCAGCATTAGTTTCTTATGCTGCAGCACTATATTTGCTAAAAGAGCATGAAGTCGACTTCGAACACGATCAAATTGTTGAAAAATTACAATTCGAGGGTTCTTCTATAAATGAAGATCTTGAATGGTTTGTTTTAAAGGACGGTTGTCTAATGGAAGGCACCTATCAACTCAATAGAGACATTGTATCTCCAATTACAGGCATAGTTACAGGCCATACAGGAAATAAAATTATCATAGAATCTAATTGTAATTCTGTAGGTAATATATTTGGTATGGATGTGTATAAAATTAAGCATCTTATGTCAAAACAAGCGCTCTATATAACACGAAAGGATATAAAGAAATGTTAACCGAAGACGCTCCGACTAATAACGCAGGGGATGGCAATGTATCAATGCCTCCTACCAAGAAGCAGAGACTGTATTCTGACAACCCTAAGAACATAATGCGTCGAAAGCGCATGAAGTCTTTTAAAGAATTTATAAAAAGGTGGTCTGTGTAATGGATTGGATGACATTAATAGGAGGAGCACTGTCGGTAGGTTCTGGCGGTATTGTGGGAATACTTGGTTCTGCATTAGGCGCTTTTGTAAAAAACAAAGAACGGGCCGCAAAGGCAATAGAACAAGCCGCTGAACGAGAATTTCAGAAAGATCTTCTTGTACTTAAGATGAACAGCGACTCAAATTTAGCATCATGGGAAGCAATGAATGTTACCCACCAGAGTGAGGTGGCACTTAACGGTCAACCAAATTACAAATGGGTTGTTGCCGCGAAGACATTATTCCGTCCTATATTGACTTTAACTTTATGGGGACTTGTTATCGTGCAACTGAAAATGATATTAGATGGAACATTAACAGATTATGCATCCATTGCAATGGACAAACAAGTTATTTTTAATGCAACAGAAGTTGTGGAATTGGTAAGATACGTTTTATATTCAACTGTGTTTGCCGCATCAACAGCTACTATGTGGTGGTTTGGTGAAAGAGCCATGGCTATGCCAGAAGCAAAGAATCGTTAAATAAATACTGGATTACCGTTGATTCCCCCCTATCTCGGTAATCCAGTCTTATAAATAACTCTGCCAGCATAAATTAGTATATTGTGTATACCAACCTGCCCCGGCACAACTTAGTTATTATAACACATAACCAACTATTTGTCAATACCAAATAATTCTAGCTTTGGGTTGACAAGTGCACCTGAATGATGTATAATAGTCTTACGAAATTAAACATTGAACTATAGGAATACAACGAATGAGCGAGGAATTACCAAGAATAAGAACCAAAAAATCCGAATATACGTTTGACTATCCTGAAGCAATAGCATTTTCGGAAGAACAACAAGATATATTATGGACAGAACGCGAGATATCGATGGAGAAAGATCTTCATGATCTCAAGAACAACCTCGACGAAGCAGAACTACACGGCGTTACAACTGTACTACAACTGTTCACAGAATATGAACTAAATGTTGGCAATGAATATTGGTCAGCTCGTGTTGCAAAATCATTTCCTCGGCCAGACATTCAGCGAATGGCAAATATGTTCGCCTATGTGGAAATAAATGTTCATGCACCTTTCTATTCAAAGATAAACGAAATTCTTGGTCTTGCAACCAACGAATTTTACAACTCTTACAAAGAAAACAAAGTATTGAGTGATCGTATATCGTGGATTGGAGATGTGTTGTTGTCACCAAGTGACAACAACATGGATTTGTTAAGAAGTCTTGGCGCGTTTTCCTTTGTTGAAGGTGCTGTGTTATATGCAAACTTCGCCTTTCTAAAACACTTTCAAGCCGAAGGCAAAAACAAACTGACAAACCTAATTGCTGGTATTAACTTCTCAGTTAAGGATGAAAATCTACACGCAATGGCAGATGCTTGGTTGTTCAAGACCTTAATGAGAGAAGCCAATTTAACCAAGAAAGAACTTGAAACTTTAGAGAAGGATATTATTAAGGTAGCTACAAAAACTTACGAGCATGAAAAAGAAATTATCAAGATGATTTTTGAGAAAGGAAACATTCGTGGCATTACAGAACATCAGCTAGACATGTTCGTACAGTCAAGAATTGATTTGTGTCTTGAACAACTTGGTTATCAAAAGCTATATAAACCTACATACAATCCTATAGAGAAATGGTTTTATCGTAATATCAATTCATCAAAGCTTCATGACTTCTTTATATCAACTGGATCAGAATATAACAGAGACTGGAAAGAAACTAACTTCATATGGGGACAAGTATAATGGTAGAAGAACACGTATCAATTTATAAAGAGCTGGGCAGGGAACGTAAGAAGTTACAGGCGTCTGGCAGAATTCCCGATTACTACACCACTCCTGGGTGGCAAATGTTTAAGGAAAAATATCAAACGGAATCTGAACCGGATGTTCGGTCGACGTTTGAACGTATCGCAAAAACCGCCTCGAAGCACATGGGCGAATCGAGCGAAGAATGGAATACTAAATTCTTCGATTTGATGTGGAATGGTTTTCTTGCTCCAAGTACACCAGTAATGGCAAATATGGGAACGACTCGTGGTATGCCTGTATCGTGTTCTGGAAGTTACGTTGGTGATTCGGTGTATAATTTCTATGAAGCCCAGAAAGAAGGTGCTCTCCTTTCAAAGAACGGTTTTGGTACAAGTTCGTATCTTGGCGCTATTCGTGAACGAGGTACGCATATCAAAGGTGGTGGCGCCGCAAGTGGTGTTGTACCTGTATTCAAGGACTTTGTGCAGATGTCTCGAGACGTTTCTCAAGGAAGTACTAGACGGGGTTCATGGGCAGGATATATTCCTATCGAAAGCGGTGATTTTTGGGAGATGTGTCAGCACGTAGAAACAATGCCTGACGATGTGAATGTTGGTTGGAATATAAGTGACGATTTTATCGAACGTTTAGACAAAGGTGAGGAAGATGCAGTTGCCCGATATCAGAAAGCATTGAAGATTAAAATGTTGACAGGTAAGGGATATTTCTTCTTTGTTGATAAAGTAAACAGACAAAGCCCAGCAATGTACAAGGATCGCGGTCTGCAAGTATATGCATCAAATTTATGTATGACTGGAGATACTATTATAACAGTTAAAGGAGATGTTTCTGGTGTTAAATCTTGTACCTTGCAACATTTCATTGAAAATCATTATAACAATAATCTCGATGATTGGAAAATCTGGTCGTATGATGTTGAGAATAAATTGGGCAATTGGGAAACAATTACTGATGGTGCGGAAACAAACCCTAACGCTACTATTATGAAAATCACGGATGATGAAACTGGAAAATCTATTAAATGTACTCCAGATCATAAAATATTTACAAAAAATCGTGGATATGTTATGGCGAAAGAATTGCTTGAAGATGACGAACTTGTAATAGGGTAATCTCTATTCATTAACATCTTTATGTTTGGAAATCCTGTTTAGTATAAATAGTACTAAACAGGATTAAAAATGAACTATCTGAACTTGTACAATAATTTAATAGAAAGCAGACGAAACCTAGGTCGATCTAAAAAAGATCGCGATTTTAAATACGAAAATCATCACATACTACCAAGATCATTTGGCGGTACAGATGAAAGTTTTAATATGATACTTCTGACACAAAAAGAACATTGGATTGCTCATGTATTGCTCGCTAAATTAGCAACAGGGCAGGGCAGATATAAAGCAAACCAGGCTTTGATCAATATGGGTAGAGTTGTGTCAAAGGGAAAAAGATTATCATCTAGAGCGTATTCTGCAGCTCGCAAGATCATTGCAGCAGAAGTTTCGAAACGACACACCGGAACTTTAATTGTAAAAGATTCTATTACTGGAGTTCGAATTGGTCGAGTTAAAAAAGATCATCCACATGTACTATCTGGTAAATGGGTGTTTTTTCATGTAGGAATGAAAAGATCGGATGAATGGAAATTAAAAACTGGTGCTTCTGTCACTGGTGAAAAAAACCCAAGATTTACTGGTATATCAAATGAAGATATACTCGAGGCCTGTAAAATAATATTTAAAAAATATGGAAGATGGAGTATGGCCATGACTAAAAGATACTTTGTCGAAGTCTATGGTCAACCGCTACCTAAGAGTTTGAAAGGAAAATATAGAGAACCGGTATGGAACGAAAATATACAAACGTTGCTAATAGAAACATTTAAAATAACAGATTTAACCTTGCTTGACGGCAATAATCATAGGAATAAGAAAATATGAGTTTAACAATAGAATATTTAGATAATAAAGAAGCGGTGTTTGATCTTACAGTAGAGAATAATCATAACTTCTTTGCAAATGATATATTAGTACACAATTGTACTGAAATTACATTGAATGCAACTTCTAGTGATACAGGAGAAGGCTTTGATGATGTTACTTTTACTTGTGTTCTTTCGTCAATCAACCTATCTCAATATGATAATATGAAAGACCCAGACGAAGTTATATTTGACGCAACCGTTTTTCTTGACTGCGTGGCCGAAGAATTTATCCAAGAAGGCAAAAAGATTCGTGGATTAGAAAAGGCAGTTCGCTTCACAGAAAAGAGTAGAGCGTTAGGTTTAGGTACATTAGGTTTTCATACTTATTTACAACAGAAAAACATTGCTTTTGAAAGTATGGAAGCGCATATGATCAACAACTCAATTTTTAAACAACTGGCAACAGCTTCAGAGCGTGCTAGCCGTTGGTTAGCAGAAACCCTAGGTGAACCGGAATGGTGCGTTGGTTACGGTTTGCGTAACACTCACCGCATGGCAATTGCCCCTAATTTGTCCTCGGCAATTTTATGTGGCTCTGTATCTCAAGGAATTGAACCTATATACAAAAATGCATACGTGCAAAGAACTAGTGCTGGCGAAGTTGACAGAATCAATCCGGTACTCATAGCAGTTATGAAAGAGAAAGGTGTTTTTAATCCGAAGACTATAAATGCTATTATAGATGATAACGGTTCAGTTCAGGATGTTGAATGGCTTGATGATCACCAGAAAGAAGTTTTCAAGACGGCGTTTGAAATCAACCAAGAATCGATTATTCGATTGGCATCGGCGCGTCAAAGACATATCGATCAGGCACAATCTATTAACTTATTTTTTAGTGCTGACGAGAAAGAAGAAGTAATTTCAAAAATACATGAAATGGCATTCAAAGATCCTTTCATAAAATCTTTGTATTATATACGATCTGAATCGGGGGTAAAAGCATCAAGTGGCTCTTGTGAAGCATGCGAGGGCTGATATAATTTATATGTGTGGTCTTCCTTGGCCACACATATAAATAATTGTTTGATTAGGAAATATTTTTATGTTTGATTATGAAGGGTTCATAGGCAGAATTTTGCACCCGAACGACCCAGTATGGGCCTGTGATTACTATCTTGAAAATGGATGTACCCATATTGATGGCATGGAATGTGAGATGCAGACTTGCAGCATTCTGGATAACCACAAAAAAGGGATTCCTCAAAATGTGGATTTATAAAGGTAAAGAGTTTACCTCTGCTGATATTGGTGAATGGAAAGGTTTTATATACTGCATAACAGATACCACAAATGGTATGAAATATGTCGGCAAGAAGACTCTTATGTCTATCCGTAAATTGCCACCCCTCAAAGGCAAAACCCGCAAACGAAAAAAGATTGTCGAAACTGACTGGCAAAAGTATTATGGAAGCAGTGAGTTAGTAAAGTCTCTTGTTGAGGAATTTGGACAAGACAGATTCCAACGAGAGATACTCGAGCTCTGCATGACTAAAGGCGAAATGAACTATATGGAGGCAAAGCTGCAATTTGATCTTGAGGTGTTGCTTAGGCCAGAAGATTATTATAATGCCTTCATTGGGTGCCGAATTCACCGAAAACATGTTAAAACTCTTTTTAAATAGGTTGACAACAGCATCTAGCCATGATATAATACATGAAATGATTAACAAATAGGAAAACAAGTGATACTTATAGATTATAATGCAATCGCCATTGCAAATATTATGGTAAACAATCTCGATCACACCCGCGCCGATATCATCAAGCACCAGATTTTAAATTCGATTAGAATGTATAATCTTAAATTTCGCAAAGAATATGGTACCATGGTAATCTGCTGTGACGCAACCTCGTGGCGCAGATCTTATTTTCCTGAATACAAATTTAAACGAAAAGAAGACAGAGATAAGGCAGTAGCAAAAGGAATTGATTGGGAACAACTATTCGAAATCATTAATGGTGTTCGCGAAGATCTACAGAACAATTTTCCATATAGTGTTGTTTATGTGGAAGGTGCTGAGGCAGACGATATAATTGGCGGTCTTGTCGAACGTACTCAGGAATTTGGCCAAGGCGAAAAGGTAATGATTGTTTCTGGTGATCACGACTTTATTCAGTTGCACCGCCATTCAAATGTTAAACAATTTGCCCCTGTACAAAAGAAGCAGGTTAAGGATGCAGACCCTGTAAAATATCTGCGGGAACATATTATACGTGGAGACAAAGGGGATGGTGTTCCTAGTATGCACAGTCACGATAAGATCTTTGTTGAAGGTGGTAGACAGAAACCAATTCTTAAATCTTTTATTGAACCTCTTACCAATATGACCGAGGATGAATTAGAGAAGCATTTAACCAAAGACCAATGGCGCAACTATATCAGAAACCGAACTCTTGTAGACTTATCTTATACACCAGAAGACATTATGGAAAATATATATAAAACTCACGATGACGAGATGGCGAAGATTGCGAAGGGCAACAACAAAGTGCTCAATTATTTAATAACTAACAGAATGCGCCTCTTAATTGAGTGTGTGGGAGAATTTTTATGAAGAAATATTTACATGAAGTGCTTGCAGAAGTACATGAAACAACAGGTGCAGCTAACAAATCTAAACTACTAAGACTACATAACTCATTAGGTCTGCGAGATTTTCTCAAAGGGTCATTTGATGACACCATTCAGTGGTCTATACCTAAGGGCGAAGTTCCTTATACTCCGTTTTATCTTGAAAATGAAGAAAAGATGGTGCCTATCAACCTAGATAAATTATCTTCACAACTTGCCAATTTTGTTGTAGGAGAAAGAACTTCAATGACTCCCATTATGAAAGAGGCGGCATTTATCAGTATGTTGGAAAAAATACACCCACTTGATGCCGAATATTTAGTATTGATGAAAGACAAAAAGATGGCTGGTGTGGTTAAAGGGCTGACCGTAAAGGTTATCACTGCAGAGTTTCCGCATCTTATTGCGAGCAAAGACCTTTTATAAATAGTTTTGTGATTGTTGATCACGTACACTAGCGGCTGGTGTTGAAGTAAAGTCGACACCAGCCTTTTTTTATAAAAGAGGTAAGTATGTCTCCACAAATAGAACGTCTTAAAAAGGATTCAAAGGAATTGAAGCATTATCTTTATCGATTAGAAAAGGAGGGCAACCACAAACAGGCGCACAAAATACAGACGAAGTTAGAGTTTCTTAACTCGAAGATCGTTGACATACAAGAATCGAAATACTAACCAAGAGAAGCAAATGCCATTATACGATTTTGAAAACACTAAAACTGAAGAACGATTTGAGCAACTAATGAGTTATGCCTCTATGGGAGTCTTCTTAACAGACAACCCACATATAAAGCAGATCGTCGGTTCACCCAAAATCGTTAGTGGTGTTGGCACCAATATAAAAGTAGATGACGGATTCCGAGAAATGATATCTAAAGTCAAGGAAACGTGTAAAGTTAACAACATACCAGACTATTAAATATGAAGCCAAGAGCAACAAAGTTACGTTTAGAAGACCTTAAAAATTTCGGGCCTATAACTAAAAATCAAGAAAAGGTTTTTAAGGCATACAATGATAATTATCATTTAATCCTTTCTGGTTCTGCCGGTACAGGAAAAACTTATATAGCCATAGCTAATGCGTTGGTTGATGTATTAGACAAGGAGACTAAATATAAGCAACTTATTATTGTAAGATCAATTGTTCCATCGAGAGATATAGGTTTTCTCCCAGGCGACGAAGACGAAAAGAAATTAGTTTATGAAGCACCGTATGTTTGTATCTGCAACGATCTGTTCAATAAGAGCAATGCATGGGAGAGTTTAAAAGCGGCAGGTGATGTACAATTTGTTTCAACTTCATACCTTCGAGGCATCACTATAGACAATGCAATTGTAGTTGTTGACGAAATGCAAAATCTTTCTGGTAGAGAACTGAATACAACTATCACCCGATTAGGTAATAACTGCAAGTTTATTGCTTGTGGTGACTATCATCAATCTGATTTTACAACCAGAAAAGACAAAGAAGACATTAATACATTTCTCGAAATACTTTCGAATATGAAGATGTTTAAAAGCGTGGAATTTGGTTGGGAAGACATTGTGAGAAGTGATCTAGTTCGTGAGTACATCATGACCAAGGAACACATGAAACTAGGTGTTGATTGGTAATGTTTAACCACGTCGGCTTGCCATTAATCTATAAAGATCTGCTCGCAGAGATGGTGGATGGCGAGCGTTTGTATACTACCCCCGCTGGTGATAGATATCCTTCTATCACCACAATTTTGTCTATGTTGTCCAAAGATGCTATTGACCAATGGAAGAAAAACGTTGGTCAAGACGAAGCAGATAGAACATCAAGACATGCGGCAACTAGAGGAACTGCACTTCATCAAATAGCAGAAGACTATTTGGCAAACAAGGAGCATTATTCTGCTGGTTATATGCCAATTGTGACGAGTTTATTTTCATCACTAAAACCTGTGCTTGATCTTGCTGTGGGTGATATATATGCTCAGGAAGTTGCGTTATATTCCGACAAGTTACAAATAGCAGGACGCGTTGATTGTATAGCAAACTGGAATGGTAAGTTATCGATTATTGATTTTAAAACGTCGGCAAAACCTAAGAAAATAGAATGGATAGAAAGTTATTTTATGCAATGTGCATTTTACGGTGCGGCTTTATATGAACAAACTGGATTAGTACCCGAACAGTCTGTTATAGCAATCGGGGTTGATTACCAAAAACCCCAGATTTTTATAGAGCCGATTTATAAATGGATCCCTAAATTAATTAAGGTACGAAATGAATATAAGCGATTTAATAGAAACTGACACCTTTGTAAAAACTCCGATAGGACATCTATATGAGTTTTATTTGTCCGGTAACATAGAAGCACCAGAACAATATATAAATTGGTTTGATGTGATACGAAAAGCATCAGAACAAGACGTTATAAAGATCTATATAAATTCCGATGGAGGCAATTTATATACTGCTATTCAATTTGCTCGATCACTTAAAGAGACCAAGGCATATGTTATGGTTTCTATTGAAGGTTCTTGTATGTCGGCCGCTACCATTATAATGTTATGTGCTGACTCTTATGAAGTTGCAGAGCACTCTATGTTTATGTTTCATAATTACAGTGGCGGCACTTCGGGTAAAGGTGGTGAAATGTATGATAATATCATATATGAGCGGCGATGGTCTGAAAACTTTTTGTATGATATTTATAGAAGTTTTTTGACGGAAAGAGAGATTCAGTCAATGTTAGACAACAAAGATCTTTGGATGACTAGCGAAGAAGTGATCGAAAGATTACAAAATATGCTTAAAGAAAAAGAGGTTGAAGATGTGGTGGAAGACGAATGGGATGGTGATTCAGAAGCAGATATCGAGAATGAAGAATTGACATGAAAAACCCAAAAATAGACAAATTTCCTGCAAGATACAAACCTAATCACTGGGTCGACGGTGACCCACTTTTTCGCGATCATGCAGGCCATTGGAATTTTTCATCAGACAAGCCGGTGACCCACTTGAATGAATATATAGACTATGCCATTTCTAAACAGATAGAAAATGCATACTACCCAGTCGACTGTATATTGGCAGACATTATCGATAGTACGATACAATGTGACGCCATTATTATTAATATGATGAATTCGTATACGAAAACTGCATAATAAAACGTTATTAACTAAGTTTATACCCATATAAAAATATTTGTGACAATTAGTTCAATTAGTTGTTGACATACTCATGGGTTATGATATAATACATATATAAATTAATAAACAAGGTGAAATATAATGAACCGATTTAATATGACAAAACAAGAAATGAAAGACACAATGCTAGATTTTGAAACTATGTTTACAGTTAAAACAACAGAAGATTCAATAGTTGGTGTTTATCCTTCTCGTATAACCGCAGAACGCGCAGCATTGCGATACGAACAAGACACCCTCAACATGACCCGTATCGCAGAAGGTTCGATTGATCGACCCCAATCACTATGGGATGCTGAAATGTATAATTCCACAACCCCTACTATAAACGATACTGCTTTTGTTATGTTTTCAAAACTGCCGGTTGTTTCTCTATGAAAGAAGAGTTTAAAATATTATCCCCTCGCGAACATGTACGCACTAGGCCTGGGATGTATCTTGGTTCTACTGCATCTGAAAGTCTTGAGCGCTTTGTCGTGGGCAAATGGAAGTCTATTAATTATGTTCCTGCCTTAAACAAGATGGTAGACGAGATCATTGATAATGCAATTGATGAATCCATCCGGACCAAATTCAAACACGCCAACCAAATTTCAGTGTCAGTTAAAGGTAATGCAATCACTATCGAAGATAATGGTCGCGGTATACCTCAAGAGATGGTAACAGACCATACTGGTGATAAAGTAGTCAGGCCTGTTGCTGCATGGACAAAAACTAACGCGGGTACATCGTTTGATGATGAACGTACCACGATTGGCGCCAACGGTGTAGGTTCTGCATGTACCAATTTTATGTCTTCGAAATTCATTGGTGAAACATGGCAGAAGAAAAATCTTGTTAAAGTGCAATGCAAGGATGGTGCAAATAGTATTGATGTTTCTAACTCAACTAAGGAAGGTAGCGGTACTAGAGTTACATTTACCCCTGACTTTGCATTGTTCGGTATTGATAACATATCAGACGTTAATACTGAGGAGTTGATTCAAGATCGATTAACGAGCCTACAGATTGCATTCCCTGAAATCAAATTCAAATTCAACAAGACTCGTATTAAAGAATCTAATATAAAGAAATATGCTCAGTTGTTTCAGACTGACCCTGATGCAAGCACAGTTTTCAACGTGACAACCGATTTGACCTATTTCATCACTTCGTCTGAAGACGGGTTCAAGACTACGTCATATATCAATGGTGTTAATACTCGCATGGGTGGTACTTATGTTGATTACATCATAAATGAGATTGTGGAGATATTGGCCAAGTTGGTGAAACGCAAATTTAAAATTGATGTGACCAAATCTACGATCAAGAATGGTCTTACCTTTGTCATGTTTGCCCGCAATTTTACCGACCCTAACTACGATTCACAGACAAAGGAACGTCTAACGTCGAATATAACCGGAGTTAAGGAACACTACAACAAAACAGGTGTTATTGATTTCGAAAAGATTGCTAAGAAAATAATGGGTTCAGATGATATTATTGGACCTATCGTTGAAGCGCAGTTGGCCAAGAAGCTGGCGGCTGATAATAGAGCGGCAACACTTGCACAAAAGAAACTTAGAAAGATTAAGGTGCCGAAACACATTGCAGCTTCAGGTACTACAGGTACCTTATTTCTATGTGAAGGTGACTCCGCGATTGGTTATTTGTTAAAGGTTCGTAATCCCAAGACTGTAGGTGGTTTTCCATTGCGCGGTGTTGTAATGAATACTTGGAACATGAAACCTGCCGATGTTCTAAAGAATAAAGAGTTAGGCGAATTGGTCGCGGTTCTTGGTTTAAATATCAACGACCCAGACAGCATTGATGATATGACCTACCGGAATATTGCCATACTTGCAGACGCAGACCATGACGGCAACCATATCGGTGGATTGCTAATTGCATTCTTCTACAAATTCTGGCCGCGGTTATACGACGAAAAGCGAGTGCATCTTACTCGAACACCTATTATGATTTCTTCTAATAAGAAGACCGCTTCTTGGTTCTATTCTTATAAGGATGCCAAAGAATTCAAATCAAACAAGTCTAGTGCTGGGTATCATCACAGATATATAAAAGGTCTTGCTTCATTAACCGAGGAGGAATATTACGATATAATCAACAAACCAGAATTTTCAACTATATCTATTGATGACGAAAATCAATTTGAAATAATGTTTGGCGCTGACCCTGCATTAAGAAAGGTTTGGTTAACACAATAGTTATATCGATATAACAACTAATTCTAACTAAACTGAAATTAGTTATTGACATTGTGCCGCGACTATGGTATAATACATGTATAGAAATTAAGGATTGTGACGATATGAATGTGAAGCCTCAAAATATAATAGACAAGCTGCATACGCGCTTATATTCCTATTTCTATGATCAAGTAACCAAACGGCATTTAAAAAGAACAGGGACAGACATTAAATGTCCTAGCTGTAACGAGTGGTTCAGTGTTTCAGGAGTTAAATATAAACACAAAAAAAGATTTTATGATCCTGTAAACATGAATGAATTATCTTATTATGTTTGTTCGTGCGGCCAATGCGGTCATGAAAGCAAATGGACAGGTGACCTTGCTCCTTTCTTAGTTTTGTTACAAGATGATGGGACTGTAAAAAATGAAAATTAGAATAATGTCAGATTTACATCTTGAGTTTAGTCAAGGCGATATGGAAATCCCCGATCTACCTCAAGACAAAGATACGGTTCTTGTTCTTGCAGGAGATATTGGCCTTGCTAAACGTAAATCGTCCTATAGATATTTCATCGAAGAAATGTCTTATCGCTTCAAAGAAGTTATATTTGTGCTTGGAAATCATGAGCATTACGGGACAAACTTTCCAACTACACATAATCGCATATCAAACGAACTAATAGAATTTGATAATGTGAGTGTTTTAGAAAAGGGCGTCACGCGGCTAGAAGATGTTGCATTTATTGGTGCAACTTTGTGGTCTGATATGGATGGCCACAATGTAATGACTATGCATGATGCACAGTGCGGTATGAATGATTATAGCACTATAAGGACAGGCACCTTGGACGAACCTTGGAAGCGTAAGTTGACACCAATAGATACAATACAAGATCATATGTCTTCTAAAATCTATATTATGGAACTAATAAAGATTGAAAAAGAAAAAGGAAACAAGGTGGTGGTAGTAACACATATGGCGCCATCGTTTCAATCTGTATCTGATAACTACAAAAATAGTTCTTTGAATGGTGCCTATTGCACTGAGCTATTCGAACATGTAATAGATTTGGGAGAAGCACAACCAGAGCTCTGGGTTCATGGGCATTTACACAACACAAGCGACTATCAAATTGGAAATACTCGGGTGATATGTAATCCTCGAGGATATTATCCTACTGATTTAAATCCAGATTTTGATGCATCTTTTACGGTGGAACTATAAATGATTAATATATACTCTCTGACAGACATTGCAAATAATGAAATGAAAGACTTTGCAAAGTACACAATCGAGAATCGAGCAATTCCAAGTGCTGTGGATGGTTTAAAACCAGTGCAGCGCTTCTATCTCTATTCGTCGATTGTGAACTCATCCAAAGAGTTCAAAAAGGTCTCTGCTATATCGGGCATCATATCTGATTATGGTTATAATCACGGCGAAACTTCTGCTGCAGGCGCAGGGCAGTTGATGGCTGCCAATTGGAACAACAATATTTGTTTGATCGAAGGTAGAGGTTCGTTTGGTACTCGTCAGATACAGGCGGCAGGCGCAGCTCGCTATGTCTACACACGACTACACGCAAACTTCAACAAATACATCAAGGATATTGACTTGTCTCCAGAGCATGAAGACCCAGAGCATCTTCCTCCTCAATATTACCTTCCAGTTATACCACTGGTCTTGACCAATGGCATAAAGGGTATTGCGACAGGATTTGCGACCAATATACTACCGCGCAGCGAGAAAGACATAATAAAAGCATGTAAAGAATATATCTCCAAAGGAAAGATAACTAATCGTTTGCCTATTACATTTCCAGACTTTGAAGGTGCTACATCATACGACCCTATTTCTGACCGGTTCTTATCTTACGGGATATTCAAACGCCCATCTTCTACCAAACTTATTATCACTGAAATTCCATACGGCTATGATCGTGAGACATATATCAAAATACTTGATAAGATCGAAGATGATGGCAATATAGTTAGATATTCAGATCAGTGTTCTACACATGGTTTTCAGTTTGAAATTCACCTAAGCAACAAGGTTGCCAAAACTTTAGACACTGATGCAAAGATTCAGAAGATGTTTAAACTTGAAAAATCATATGCAGAGAATATTACTGTGATTGATGCAGAAGGGAATCTTAAAGAATATACTGACGAGCGGGATTTAATAAAGGATTTTATTGAATTCAAGATGGGTGTGCTTGATCTGCGTATCAAAACTAAGATTGAAAAATTGCAGGAACAAATGCGATGGTTGCTTATTAAACGCGCTTTTATAAATGCTGTGCTTGCCGACGAGGTTAAGTTTAAAGGTAGCACTAAAGCAAAGGTTGTCAAACAAATTCAATCATTCATGAAGGCATCCGACGACGACTGCGACAAATTGCTGCGTCTTAATATCATGACTTTAACCAAAGAGATGGTAGATGAATTGAAAACCCAGATAGAAAACATAAAAGCTGAAGGTGAATATTGGAAATCCACCACGACCAAAGATGAATTCCTTTGGGACTTAAATTTTAAATAGAATTTAAGTCTTATAAATATAATCATTTACATAAGACAAGGAGCACTTTATGTCGGATGATAATAATAATAATGATGTATTGCATAGACTTCGTCAGCTAGAAATTCAAGAGGAACGAGCATCTGACATAGCTAGTAAATTAGAAAGAGCAGTAGACAAACTATCTATACATCTAGCACACTTTAAAGAAGAAGATGTGCTAGATAGAATTAGAAAGCTTGAGTTAGAAATGGTAAGTCAAGTTTTAATTGGCTCTGCTATAAAATGGTTAGGGGTATCAATCGCGGGTACGGCAATTATTTTGTCGATATCTTATCTTTTCGGCATCAAAGGTGTATAATAATGATAGAATTAGTGATAATTGTAATTGTCGTTGTATTTCTAAAAGCTTCATACGCAATATTAAAATTAGGTGATATAACTATTATATCACACAACAAGACAAATGTACATAGAAAAATTATTAAATAAAGATTGACAAATAGAACCATCCGTGTTATAATGAACTTATATTATTAATAGATCAAAGGTGATTAGATTATGAAACAACTAACTTTAGGTATTGTCGGCAAAGGATTTGTCGGTGGTAGTGTGTCCCATGGATTTAATGTCAATGTCGATCAACTAATAGTTGACCCTAGACACACCACTCTCAGCTTAGAAGACTGTGCTCTTGCACAACCCCAAATCATATTTTTATGCCTTCCAACACCACAAAGAGAAGACGGCGAAGTGGATGCATCTATAACTTATGAGACATTATTCCAGCTCGAACAATTGGAATATCGAGGCATCGTTGTTATCAAGAGTACGATCACTCCAGACCATCTTCGACTGATGGTCTCAAACTACAATTTAAAAATTGTATACAATCCAGAATTTCTCACCGAAGCCAATGCCCATTGGGACTTCTGTAATCCACCAATGCAAGTACTAGGTGGATATTTCGAGCTCTGCGAAGTTGTCGAAAGAGCATATCTTAACCATAGTAGGGTAAAGGTCGTTCCTACATTTAAGGTAGATATTGCTTCCGCAAGTCTTCTGAAGTATACAATTAATAGTTGGTTGTCTACCAAGGTGACCTTCATGAATGAACTTCACGAACTTCATAAAAAGACTAACACTAAAACCACTTGGCCCCAGTTTACCGATATGCTGACACGAGACTCTAGAGTCGGTGCTTCTCATATGAAAGTCCCTGGACCTGATGGTGATCGTGGATTTGGTGGACATTGCTTCCCCAAGGACACCTCCGCTTTGTTATCTTATGCAAAGCTCATGGGTTCCGAGCTCGGTGTACTTACTTCCGCGGTAGAAAAGAATAACAAGATTCGTGACAAATAGATTGACAAACACATTCGTTTGTGATATAATGGTATCTTAATAATGAAAGGAAAAAATAGTATGATTACAACATTAATAACAGTCCGTATGCCTAACGGCGAACTTCGTCGCGCAGACGTTGCACCTAAAACTAACGCCGGCTATCGAGTAGCTCGAGTTCATTCATTCAATGGTTATACAAAAATTCGTGGACGTGTAAGTGCCGCTCATGGTTTTAGTGAATCAAATCGAACGCATAAATTTCAAGTTAATGCAGCCGATGCCGATAAGGTGTTCTCTCCGGATAATTATATAGTCTCTGCATAATTAAGTTGAGTTGGTGTAATGGTAACACATCAGTTTCCAACGCTGAAATTTGGGGTTCGATTCCTTAGCTCTTCGCCATATCGAAAAAGGACCTACTAAAGGTCCTTTTTCTATAAATATAGAAAACGAAGGATGTTCTCTATGAATTACAATGCTATAATAGAATTACTGGTTAAAAAACCACTATCTGTATTTATTATACTCTCTGCCTTGTTTGGGTATGGATACTACGAACAGAATCAAGAACTACAGACTATGAACCTCGAAATAGGTGGTCTTCGAGCAGAACAAACTAAGATGAATGAAATAATCGTACTAAAAGTACAAGTCGCCAATATGTTGTCTGGCGCATCTTGTGACGCAAAGGATAAAATATAATGTATAATTTAATGCACGAAGGAATAGCAATCGCGGAATACGCAACTTTGCAGGCATGCCAAGCAGTTGCTACTGCTTCTCAATACTGTGTCTGGGTAGGTTGATGAAATCGTTTCTTGATTACACAATGCTCGAAGATAATGAGTATCAAGGAAAGAAAGTAAAGTTAAATGACCCTTTTAGGTTGCCTTCAGGGTCTACCAAAAAATTTGGCGTTTACGTTAAAAATGATAAAGATAACGTAGTTAAGGTTACTTTTGGTGACCCAAACATGGAAATCAAAAGAGACGACCCTGCTAGACGTAAATCTTTCCGAGCAAGACACGGCTGTGATAAGGACCCAGGACCAAAGTGGAAAGCAAAGTATTGGAGCTGTTATCAATGGCGTGCTGGCGCGAAAGTTGACAACTGAGTACGCTGCATGTAATATAACTTGTGTAGGATAACCCTACTCTATACAAGTTTTTTCAAGTTCCACCATATAACTCTAAGTTATATCGATATATTTCCAAGTTCTAAAAATTTCCAAGTTAGTTGTTGACATTATACCCCAACCATGGTATAATACATGTATAAATTAATTGAAGAGTCCCATATTATGTCCAGAAAAACTTTTAGTGTTGATGAAATTAAAAACATAGTTAATGATGCGTTGCTTAATAGCTGTGACGACTATAAAGACTTTCGCATAGGGCAATATGCTTTGCTAGAAACAATATTACACGCTACAGGAAACTACGCAGGATATAATTATCTTGACAAACAATCAATGAAAGATTCTACTGCTGGCACCGAGAAGAGTGTTGGCGTTCGCGAGTGGCAACCTGAGACAAGTCGGTGGAATTTCGAAAACACCGATGATTCTCGCCGTTATTACTACTAATTATATCGTTATAACTAATAAGTTGTTGACATTGTATTACACCTATGGTATAATAGTTGTATAAATTAATTGAAGAGACTAAATTATGAATACAGTCAAAGAACAGATCGAGAAAATGCGAATTACTTTAGAAAAACACACCGCTGAACATTATGTGAATATGAAATATGATATAGGTGTTTTTAATATTGATGTATCTTACGGCAAAAAATACGCGAAGATTATCAAATGTAAACCCAACACATTTAATCCCGAATCTGTGCACTCTTTTGTGAATTTGGAGAATGGAGATATACTTAAAGCCGCGTCTTGGAAAGCCCCTGCTAAAGGTGTTCGTGGAAACGTCTTTGACGAAAATGAAGGTTGTGTTACTGCTTGGGACGTATATGGAGCTAGATACTTATGATTAAAGATCCAAAAACGTTGCTTGTCGAATACGAAGGCAAATATGAAGGCAAATATGAAGACACAACATTCGAGATAGATACTGTCGGTGAGATTGTCTTGCAACCAATCGTGGAGGCACTTGTCGATGCTCGAAGCAGTTTGAAGGTGGGATATCTTGGAATTCATCCTGTTACCAGAATTACCGATGAAGAAGGCAAAATGCATTTTGCATTCAAAGTTGACGTTGAATATTATAACGACAGCGGCACTGCTACAATATATGATGACGAAATGGGCACGGATGAACATTTGAAAAACCCACAAAAGTTCGCTAAAGAATTTTTTGAAAGAGCCAACCGTTGGCAGAGAATGAACAATGAATAGACATGGTTATCTAACTTGGCCAGAGATTGCTGCGCCATTTATCGAAATTGCTTTTATTATATTTATTTGTGTCTTGATAGTCAGACTTTTATATATGATGCCCAACATCTTAATATATATTGTAACTGGCGCCATTTTGTGGTTAGGTTGGGGTTACTACAATGGTTATATATTTTTATAACTATTAATTATATCGATATAACTAATAAGTTGTTGACATAGCCCGTGGTTATGATATAATACATATATAAATTAAAGAGTTTAAATTATGACAACTACTACTGCACTAACAGAAAAAGCATATTGGTTCGCGTGGAAATATCACGGCGACATATATCATAAAAGAAAATACACAGGAGAGCCTTATATCTTTCATCCGGTTAATGTAGCGCTGACATTACGTTCGGTAGGTATCACGGATGAACATGTAATCGCTGCTGCTTTCTTGCACGACACAGTTGAAGATACTGAGGTCACCTTGGATATGATTCAAGAAGAATTTGGTACTAGGGTACATGATATGATCAAAGCATTGTCTGATGACCCATTTATCGAAGGTGTGAGTCCTAACAGGGCGGCTAGAAAGAAGATGGACCGAGAAAGATTAGGTGCCGCAAGTGCTGATGTACATAACATCAAGGTCGCAGATTTGATAGACAACAGTGTTTCTATTATCGAACACGATCCCAAGTTTGCAAAGGTTTATTTGAAAGAAAAAGCATTGCTTCTGGATGTATTGACCAAGGCAGATTCTGTTTTGCTCGCTCAAGCTAGAGAAATGTTATAAGGTTATAACTACAAGTTATAAGAAAGTTGTTGACATTATACCCGAACCATGGTATAATACATGTATAAATTAATTAAAGAGACTAAATTATGAAACAAACTGGATACATTGCATATTATAACTCTAAGAAAATAGAGATACCTTTATCCGTCGGCGATCTATACGCCGCCAAAATCTTCGCTATCAAAGAACTTAAGGTGCCTAAATCTAAACAAGGGTTATTGTCAATCGAACCAGGGTATGAAGAAAATGATTAGATTCGTGTTTGGAATAATTACCTTATTATTGGCGTCTGCCATGCTTGATAACCCAGAACTAAATTTGGCGTATATCTTGGCTTTTGCCATTGTCGGTGTTGTGTCTGTAATTTTTGGAACATTGAAGTTAAAGAAAGATGGAGTTTTTGATGACTAGAATTGATCTCATTGCAGACGCAGTCGCCAAGACACAAAAAAGCGATGAATTTAAATTGACAATGAAACGGCTTGCCATAAAAGCAAAGGTCAGGGCGTTATCTAAACGAACTGTTGTAGTTAAAGAGTCAGAGATCAATTATCTATCCTCAGACAATTTTGATGACAATAATGATGACATTGATAATTTTGAAGGAGGCTTCTGGTGATAGGCAATCACCAATACATGAATATAGCAAGGGAAGTTGCACGCAGTTCTAAGTGCGTCTCTGTTCAAGTTGGTGCGATTATAGTCAAAGATGATCGCATTATATCAACCGGTTATAACGGCACACCAAAAGGGTATACCAACTGTTGTGATGTATGGACTGAATCAGGGGAGGCACATTCTGCATGGAGTGCAGATCACGAAATTCATGCAGAAATGAATGCTATCATATTTGCCGCACGGGCTGGCTTATCAATTGAAGGCGGCACTATGTATACAACTCTATCTCCTTGCAGACAATGCCTGAAACATTTAAGTCAGGCAGGTATACAAATATTATACTATGCCGAACGCTACAAAAGAACGAGTGATGATCAGATGGCATTAGACTATAAATTCTGCGGCCCTGATTTCAACCTATTACATTTGCGATGAATATTGACCTATCTATTAGTTATATCGATATAACAACTAATTATAACTAAACTAAAATTAGTTATTGACATTATACCCCAACCATGGTATAATACATGTATGGAAATTGAGAAAAAAAAATTATATGATTAATACTATAGAATATGCAGATCAAATTGCAGCAATAATGCACGAAGGCCAATTTGATAAAGGCGGTGAGATATACATCAATCACCCAAGAGAAGTTGCAAAGATACTTCAAAAAACTTATCCTTTACTAATCACAGACAATGACATTATGGCTGCATTATTGCACGACATTGTTGAAGATACCGATATGACGGCTGTTCGACTAGGTCAGTTAGGATTCAACAGAAAAGTTGTTGATGCTGTTGTAGCACTAACCAAAATTAAATCACCTATCTATGAAGATTATAATGTCTACATGGATCGAGTTATGTTAAATCCTATCGCAATGCGAGTCAAGATTTGTGATATGACTCATAATATGGATTTAAGGCGAATGAAAAGAATTGAAAATGCTGACTTGACGCGTCAAGCAAAATATGAATTTTGGATCGAAGTGCTTAAAGAGGAGTTAAGTTCCATTGATCCTGAATGATTATAAATACCCCATGCCAAAACTAATTCTTGTTGTTGTAATAGTTATATTAGGAAATATTATAAACGTCGGTATCAATCATGATGTGATATACATATCATTTTCTAATGATTATGGACAAACGAAAAGTAATTATCCTAAAGCTGGAAGATTTTTTGGTGATGAATAAAAGACAACAGACAGTTGAATTGACCAAAGACGAATTGGAAGAATGGGCAGAAATAATAGGTCTTGTTCAACCTGAAAACGAATACGTCGATCTATGCGGTATCTGGGCATTAAATCCACATTATCTATCACAGGAATTAATAAGCGGTGACTATGATGAATGATCTTTTTTCGTTGATCATAGTCACCGCTTCTATTATAATTCTTGGTTTGTTGATGTTTTCTGTAATGTGTGAACTAAGCAATATAATACACAATAAGGATAATGACGATGAAAGTTGAGATAGGGCCATACTTAACCTATTGGGGACCGTATCAGTTTACAGATTTACTTCAGCATATAGGTGTAAGTGAGGACAAGTGTTTTGAACTTGGTGGAAAGCTGCCTGAATGCGTTAGTGATGTATGTCAATGGGTATATGATAAACGAAAGCGAAAAGTGATAGTAAAGCTTGATCAATACGATACTTGGTCTGTCTATTCAACTCTCTCTTATATCATAGTTCCATTACTTAAGCAACTTAAAAAAGAGCAGCATGGTTATCCTTCCGAATTTTGCGACGAACAAGAGTACTCACCACAGCACTCATTTGTGGGGGAAGGATTTCAACTAGAAGAAAATTCTGGCGCAAAGGAATGGGATAAAGTCCTGGACAAAATGATCTGGGCATTCGAACAGACCATTGATGATGGCTGGGAGAGTCAATATTATACAGGAGAATTTGATTATAGATGGGAGGACACATCAGATGAAGATCTTTCTGAATTAGTAAAAGGGCCGAATCATACCAGTGTTTGTGATCATGTCGGTCTGAAAAAACATCATGAACAGATGCAAGAAGGATTTGATTTGTTTGGAAAACACTATCAATCACTTTGGGATTAAATGAATAATTATAAAAGCAGAAGCAAAGTTATACCGCACTGGCGGTCAAATTGTCAAAAAGGACCTGATCATATCGGGAACCACGGCCAAAAAGGTCTCAAGTCGTGGCCTGCTGGTCGCTGTGGTACATAATAAATTAAGGGCGCGGCGCCTTTTTGTTATAAATAATATTATCCTAACTTACAAATTATCAGAGAGATCATGAAATCATTTAAAGAGTTTGACGAAGCAACAAAGTCCAAATTTAGCAAGGGTGATGTTGTAACTGTAAAAAATGCAAATAAATACGACTCTTTGTCTCCAAAAACACTGAAAGGTGTTGTAGATATGGTTAACCCTAACGGCACAATTAATGTAAGTGTCAAAAACGGTTCTATGAGTGTTGATGCAAAAGATCTTTTGAAAGAAGCCAAGACTTCCTATGAGATATATCATGACTCTATGAGCAATGCATTTACAGAAGTCGAAAAGGAATTAAAGAAAACCGGCTTTGCTATCGAAGATGAATCTCGATGGAATGATGTTGCAACAGGTCCTGCAAAGCCAGGCCGTGGAAAGACAAATAGATACACCTTAACTCTTGTTGATAAAAATGGCAAGGAATCAAAGAAAAAACTACACATACAAATCTACAACAGAGAAAGCAAAAGCAAAACATTCGAACTAAACATGTATGTAAATTAATATGTTATCCTTTAAAAATCATATAGTGGAGCAACAAGAACTCCAAGAAAAACTTCTGCTAATCAACAAAGGCGCTCGATACGGTCAGATTGTTATACTTGCCGGTGGCGCCGGTTGTTTCTCGGCAGATACTCTGGTACATACTGAATCGGGCCATACACCAATTTCAGATATAAAAGAAGGTGATTTGGTTTGGACTACAAATGAAGATACAGGAAACGAAGAACTTAAAGAAGTTGAAGACACCCACTCTTTCGAAGCTAATCCAGAGCCTATGTTAGAATTAGAGTTCGATAATGGCGAAATAGTTAAGTGCACTGCAAATCACGAGTTCTTTATTGAAGGTGAATGGGTACAAGCAAAGGATATACCAATAGCATAATAAACGCAATACCAACACCACCTGCCAAAAGGTTTAGTTGATTTTGGAATAAATTTAGACAAACGTTTAGCATGTGAATCACAATTTCCGCAATATAAATATAAATATATGACGGAAATGGAACTAAATATAGATAAAGCAATGATGGTGGAAGATATACGATTGGGAAATGTTGTTATAGACACAGGCAAGGCCCATCGAGTATGAATGACGACACAAAAAATGGTTAAGATTTTTAGAAAAGGCTGAATATTTAAAAGACCGAGGTCATTTTCCAGAATTGACCCTTACCGAACTTACCGAGAAATTGGAAAAAACAGATGAAATTAATAAGAAGAAGTGAAATAACTAAGGAAGTAGTTCACGATCTGAGCATATCGGGCAATCACAACTATCATGTCACAAAGCAAAATATGTTAGTTCATAACTCTGGTAAAGGGTTTGCCGCAAAGAATTTTATTAACTCTCAGGATTATAAAGTTCGTGATGTTGATGAATGGAAAATGACGTTCCTTAAAATCGATAAGTTAAAAAAGAAATATCCAGAGATACGTGGCCTCAATTTAAAGAAACCTGAAGACGTTTTTAAACTACACAAGTTTGTAGACGAAAAAGGAATCAAAGATAAAACTCTGTCTAATATGATTGGCGCCATGCAGAATAAAGAAATATTGCCAAACATCATGTTTGACGTTACTCTAAAAGATCTAAAGCAAATTGATAAAACTTTACCTAGAATGTATGATGCGGGATATAATCCTAACAATGTACATTTGGTTTGGATATTAACAGATTATAAGATAGCGATTAAACAGAATGCATCCAGAGAAAGAGTAGTACCTTCAGATATTATGTTCGAAACTCATGAAGGCGCGGCCAAGACTATGTGGGATATTGTAGATAAAAATAAGATACCCGTTGGTCTGAATGGCGGCATTCACGTTGTATTAAACAACCAAAAGAATACTATATTCTTCAAGACTTCTGATGGAAAAGATTATAGATCAAATGGTGATAAACCTACAGACTCTATTCGTGGTACCCAAGCGCGTGGTCGTACAGGATTAGATAAACCTTTCGGTGGCAAGAAGCAGAAAGGTGATATATTTGGTACAATAAAAGATTTTAAATACCTGACCCTCAAAATGCCATCCAAACCCGTAAACAAAATGATTGATATTAAAACTCAATTGTGGGGTTGGATATCTGCAAATATACCAATTGATACCCTTATGGCAAGGAAGTTCGATTAGTACATACCAACCTGCCCCGGCACGACTTAGTTATTATAACACACTTCTATTCACTTGTCAACACCTAATTAATTAAAAATAAGTGTTGACAAGTACCATTATTAATGATATAATGGTTGTATAAATTAATTGAAGAGTGTATATTATGAAAACAGATCACGAAAACCGAATGCTTTCAATTGCAATCGAAATTACTGCTGCTGCTTTCTCTTATGATCTAGATAAAGGCGGTCGACCATATATTCTTCACTGTATTCATGTAATGAACAACATTGGAAAGAAAACAAAAAACGACCCTGAAATGATGCAAATCGCCATCATGCATGACTTGATCGAAGACAAACCCGAATGGACATTTGATAGATTGCAGCGCACGGGTTTTAGTGACAGAGTTATTGCTGGAATTGAGTCGATGACTCATTTACCAGACGAAGATTATGATCAATACATTAATAGAATCGCCGTAAATGAGGACGCGGTAATGGTAAAATTAATTGATCTGAAACATAACATGGACCCAACTCGTATGAAAGGTTTGCGTGGAAAAGACTTTGCTCGGATTGAAAAATATCATCATGCCTTTGCTTATTTGGCAACTTTAACTTTTGCGTAATTTATGATATGAACAAACACAAGATAACTGTATTAAAGTTTAAGCTGGTGTTGGTTGTGACCTTCTTGGTGTTAATCGGCATTTTGCACTACTGTATAAAATTGAAATGAGAAATTAATAATGACATTTAAAACAAATCCTTGGGATTTCATAGTACATCTTCAGAGCGACAATGGTAAAACTTTTAAACAGAATGCCATCCGCGTCGAAGCTGAAGCAGGAAATGACGAATTGTTTGCAGGGTTTAATTTAGCAATGAATCCTCTTATCACGTTTGGAGTTAAAAAAATTCCTTGGTCTACACAATCATTTGATTCACCTACGTTACCATGGGATGACTTTACTAATTTAACAGATGACCTCGAATCTAGAAGGTTGACGGGACATGCAGCAAGAGATGCGATAATCGAAGTTATGCAAAAGTCTGGCAAAGATCAATGGGACTTCTGGTATCGCCATATTCTTATTCAGGATATGAGATCAGGATTTACTGAATCCACAGTCAACAAGGCAGTAAAAGAGGCGGGTATGCTAACAGAATATGGTATTCCTGTTTTTGCTTGTATGCTTGCTCATGATAGTGCAAAACACGAAAAGAAAGTTGTAGGTAAAAAGCAAATAGAAATCAAGCTCGATGGAGTTAGAGTTCTGACTGTAATCAAGGCCAACAAAGGTGGTATCATCCAAACCACTCGCAATGGCCGTGAATTGCTTAATTTTGGCCACACGAAGACGGAATTGTCGGCACTAGATTTTCCTGTTGATATGGTACTTGACGGTGAAATTATGTCGAGCAACTTTCAAGACCTGATGACTCAAGTCAATAGACAAAGTGATGTGGATGCTGGTGATGCTGTGCTTCACGTATTTGATATATTGCCCTTGGATGAATTTCTTGCTGGAAAAAGTCTATTAAAACAAGCCGAACGCTCCGTTGTTGTAGAATCATATAACAAATCATATCTATTCAAACACATTAGATTTTTATCTAGTGAAGTGGTTGATCTTGATACTGACGCAGGTCGGGCAAGATATAAAGAAATTAATAAACAAGCAATCGAGGGTGGATATGAAGGAATCATGCTTAAAGACCCAGAATCATTTTATGAATGTAAACGGTCTTCAAGTTGGTTGAAATTAAAACCATTCATAACGCTTGACTTGAAGGTGATAAAGCTAGAAGAAGGCGAAGGAAAATATAAAGGCACCCTTGGTGCACTTGTATGCAGTGGTGTTGAAGATGGTAAAGAGATCTTGGTTAGTGTTGGGTCAGGGTTGACTGACGAGACTCGCGATCTTATATGGAATAGCGATAACCCTGTTGGTGTCGTAGAGATAAAAGCAGACGCCATCACTCAGTCTAGAGATAAAGACACTTATAGTTTAAGATTTCCGCGATTCGTCCGATTCCGCGGCTTTGATGAACAGGAGAAAATGTAATGAATAAACAAGATTTAACAATTGAAGAAAAAATGCTACATATGTTCGAGGTTGTACATGGAAAAATGTCAAGGGGTATCAACGCTATATATGTAGCCCAGGATGATGATGATGATGATAGTCCTAAGGAAGATACTATCTTTGTGATGAAAGACGAATGTGTAGCTTGGAGTGTTACTAAAAGCGACTTGTTTTTTGATTATCTGACAAGAAACTTGAATATGTGGGAAATCAAACATGGCGAAGAAAGACAAGGTGGTGTATCGCAATGATCATAGGCATAACTTTTAGCACCTTTGATCTTTTTCATGCAGGTCACGTTTCCATGTTACACGAAGCAAAACAAAAATGTGATTATCTAATTGTAGGATTACAGTCAGACCCGACTATCGACAGGCCTCAAAAGAATGCACCTATTCAGTCTTTGTTTGAAAGATATGTGCAATTAAAAGGGTGTCGGTACGTTGATGAGATCGTGCCGTACACACGTGAGACCGATCTTGAAGATATAATGCTCACATATGATATACACAAGAGATTTATTGGCGAAGAGTATAAAATGACAAATTTCACAGGTAAGTCGATTTGTGGTAAGAGAGACATCGAAATCGTGTACAACCAACGAAAGCACTCTTTTAGCACTACTAATTTGAGAGAACGCGTAGTTGAACGATATATTGGCGATGTTGTTGACATTACACCATAGTTGTGGTATAATACACGTACTAAATAATTAAGTAGGAAGTCATTAAATGGGTATGATGTGTTCGTGGTTTGGCCATAAAGTTGATCGAAAAAACGTTCATCGTCGGGTACGAGGCACTTACACTTTCTTTGACATAAAATCAAATTACCACAGTGAACGGTACAGTAGATGTTTGCGCTGTCATGTAGATATTTCATATATACGTTACTTCGATATCTGGAAAACTGAATCAGAAATAGAAAGTGCGAACCTGCGTGAGTTTATTGGTGCTAATTATAAGAAGATTGAGAAAAAAATTTATGTCAACAGAAAATTATACAGACGAACAATATCTTATTATGGAAGAAGAAAATGATTCGTGGTATTCAGAACATATGTACGAAAGCGCCATGGAATGGGACTACTGGCACCAAGAGGAAATGTCCAAGATGGATCTTGTAAACAACCCCGAGCCTGAACCCGAAGACATTTATGAAATACTGTCTAGAGGTCATTATGACAGCGAGGATTATAGATGAATATATTAAACAGATATGCATTTTGTGTGGTGGATACAGTCAAGTTTCATAAGCATCCTTATTGTTCTATTTGGTATGGCATCTTTATGATGTTTATGATCTTTAATGCAATAGAGGGAATGATCGAAATCCTAATATGGGGTGCGCCATTTCAACACAGTTGGGACTATGTTTTTCTGGCTGCATTCATTTTGTCTGGTGTGTGGATATCCGTATTGCACCATGAATACCAAAAAATGAGAAATAAATCTTGATACAGAGCAAATTTGTATCGTTGGTGGAAACTTGTCTAAATACGATCATTGGATTTGTAATAGGGTTTATCTCATGGCCTGTGATTGCGTCAATAACAGGCATGAACTTTACATCTAATCAACATTGGGCCATTGTTACATTTTTTACTGTAATCAGTATTGCTCGTGGTTATATTGTTAGACGATGGTTCAATAATCATTTAAACTACGTGGCAACAAGGTTGGAATACTACAAGATACAATTCTTTAGTTATTGGGAATCTTAAAAGTTATAAATAGCTAAATGAAATCCTTTAAAAACTTTAACGAAGAAATAACTCAAGATCAACTTAATCAGGTAGAGAAGTTTGCCGACAAGTTGTTTAAAAAGGCAAACATCGATGTATCTTTTACACGACATTTCGCCGACAGAATGAATGATGAGAGAAATGGAAAACCCATTACTGCTGCAGAGTTAATAAGTCTGTTCAGAAAAGCTTGGAAAAAAATGGGAAAATCTATGGCAGACTTTCCAGACAATTTCGAGGCAGTTATTAATGATGTTGCAAACGATGTAAACATACCGTTTGTCATAAACGCACGTCCAAAAGATAAAGAGATGGTCACAAAGACTATCATGAGAAAGAAAGACTTTAAGTCTAACGACCCTAAAATTAAGGTATGATATGAAAACATTTAAATTTTTTAGAGAACAAGATTGCTGGGACGGCTATAAGAAAGACGGTAAGCAGGACGGTACTGGAAAGAACAAAGGTAAGATGGTTAATAAATGTGTCAAAGAAGATGATTTTGAGCCGCACATGATGTATGACCCTAAGACAGGAAAAAGCAAAATGGCAAAGGTTAAAGCAGATCATCTAAAAATGAAAGATATGGGTTGGTCTCACGAAGCACCAAAATAAAGGTTGACAAAGGTGTAAAAACCTGTTATAATAACTATATATTAAATAATAAAACGTATAAATAAACATATGAAAACATTAATTTTAAAACTAGAACAACTCTTAAAACACGAGAAATTGTGTAGCGGGGATGCATTGTCTTAAAGAAAGTAACAAACTTATAATAAGAGACAACGTTAACCCGCCATAGAAATATCGCGGGTTTTTTTATGGGTAGAATATATTTTGGGGTGTGATAGGTGTAATTGGAAGCATGCATGACTGTGACTCATGAGGGTTGGGTTCGAAACCCAGATTACACCCCAAAATATATTAAAAGAATTATACATCTGTCTGCTAACTGGAATAGGCAACTTGACTTTCAATCAGGGAAATGCGGGTTCGATCCCCGTCAGATGTACCAAATAAGAGAATAGTATGATGGTTATATGGAAAACAATGCCCGTTATGATTAAGGTCAAAATGCAACATCTTCGTAAGATGGGTAAAGGTAAACTTGCCAATAGTCATATTATGGATAATGGCGAGGTGCCAGTTGCTGTATTTAATGAGATCACTAATTTGATGATGGGAGTTGATAATAACCGCGGGACTGCTTACGCTTGCCGCAACCGTCTACGATATAGAAAAAGAAAAACAACTTAATAAGTTGAGGATTTAATGCGAGGGTGGCTAATGAGAATTGGCAGATCTACTGGTTTTAGAAACCAGGCCTTTGAGGGTTCGAGTCCCTCTCCTCGTACCAAAATGCGTGAACGCTACACGATAACAAAGCGGACCTGGGTCCATAATATAAAGGGCAATTATCCCGGACTTTTAATCCGGTTATCAGAGTTCGAATCTCTGTGGACCCACCATTTTACGTCTCTATGGATTACCGGTTAGATCACTTGGCTTTCACCCAAGAGTAGGGGGTTCGATTCCCCCTAGAGACACCAAATTAATCTGACTTAGGTTAGAATAATACCACCATACCCCAATTGGCAGAGGGGACTGTTTCAAAAGTAGTTAATGTCTCGGTTCGAATCCGAGTGGTGGTACCAAATTATGCGTCGGTGGTCCAATTGGCAGAGGCGCTGGACTTAAAATCCAGATGTTGCGGGTTCGACTCCCGCTCGACGTACCATTTTAAACAGGAAACAGGAAATATTATGAATATCAAAGACATGGTCAAGAACAAGCAAGTAACCTTCCAATATTACAGAGAAGGGGAATTGTGGTACTCTACTGCTTGTGGTTTTAATTTCCCAGTACCTATTGCTGATGTGGGCGGCGCTTCATTAATGGCCTCAGATCGGGCCATTATGTTTATGAGGTGGATCAGAAAGCACATTACTATGCTGCAGTCCGCAAAGCAAGCAGAGATATCGTGAATATCGAGCCAGACATAAATTTCAATATACCTGCACAAAAACTTGAGGTTGTGGGTTTGACATTAACCAAAGATGCATCACAATTTATCAAATGGGAGATTGATAACCGTGGAATCGAGACTATAGGAGTTCGATTTGGTGTAGAAGGTGCTGGTTGTGGTGGTTATCAATATCTGGTTGAATTCGTGGAGACGCCTGATGAATATGATTACAAGTTCACGGATGCTCATGACGGCGTGTCTATATTTGTTGATAAGAAATCTATATTGTTTATCGATGGAATGGAAGTTGACTACGTTAAGAAACTATTCGAGTCTGGCTTGACATTTAACAATCCACTGGCAGGACAGGCATGTGGATGTGGTGAATCATTTAGTTTAAAATAAATTTAGATTAAGCACAAAACTTGTATATATAATACATAACCAAAATTAATGAGCAAAATGACTTCCCTAAGACAACAGTTTATATCGATTCAATATCCGACGATCAATGATCGCGGCAATTGGGCGAGCATGGCCGATATTGGCTTGGGGAAAGTATAACTTGATATAAAAACCATATTCAAGAATACCAAACCCCAACTCTTCACAGATTGGGGTTTTTTTTGGACTGAATAAATTAAAAATAAAGGTTGACATAGGCACAAAATCCTGTTATAATAAATGTATAGGAAATGAGAAATTATTCTCGATTAGCTCAAAGGTAGAGCATTCGGCTGATAACCGAACGACGGTGGATCGTTACCATCATTGAGAACCAAATTATATCGATATAACCATAAGTTCTAACTAAACTGAAATTAGTTGTTGACATATTGCCGGGACTATGGTATAATACATGTATAGAAATTGAGAAATATTATGATACAGAATAAATTCAAATCCAAGGTAACTAAATTGTTATTAAAATGGGGAAACAATGAGAATGATGTAGCAAAAATGCTTGATAATAATTATGAATATGCTGTAAAGACGTACAGTCAAGCTAAACCCGCTTCCATCGCTGATATCATTAGTTCACTACGATAAGTACTGAATCTAATTATAAGAATATTGCAATTAGTTGTTGACACAGGTACTAAATCCTGTTATAATGAATGTATAGGAAATTGGGAATTTGTAAATGCTGATCAAGAATCAAGAATTAAGAATTCCTTTAGTTGAAAAATAGAAAAATATAGAAGAAGACGACATAAGATATGGTTAAGGCCTGCAAATCAGGCCTTAATTTTCTTTATAATTATAACGATATAACAATTAATTATAAAGAAAATTAAGAAAAAAGATTGACAAGTTCGAAAAACCATGTTATAATACATGTATAAGAAATAAGAAATACATCGGGGTGTTCCTCTGATGAATGATCTTCAATAAATTAGAATATACAAAGCGGTGATTCGCTAACTATTTGATGATAGAATCACCGCGAGGATATGATTGGTGCGAGTGCTCAGTTGCTGGGCAGCCAATCAGATGCCTTTATTAATCTTTCATAGGAGGAACGGGATGAAAAATCCAGTGGCAAAACATGCTCGTACTTATAACAAGTCTGTTGTAATGCGTGACAAGAAAAAAGATTATACTCGAAAGGGTAAGTCAAATTTTAAGAAAACAATCAAAGATTACTTTTTAATGGTAATAACGCTGCATATGGTTTGCAGATCACCATCAAAAAGTATTCTTACGATTCAACTGAGATGTCAGTGCTGCAGCAACAATTTTTATAAACTTTCTTTGAGTTCGAACTCTTGATCGTAGAAAAAAAATTGTAAATCATCTAAGGAGGAACTCAGCTGCCTTATAAAAAAATACGGTTGAGCCAATTTATTCCAAACGGGCCCTCTAGGTGGGGGCATTGCACTGTTAATGCAAGCGTGCTAGGATCGTAGCCTAGGTTTGGAGCCAATTTTTAAAACAGTAACAACAGCAATGTTACTGTGCAATTTAATGTTCCCGTAGTCTAATTGGATAGGCACGTTGCAATAAGTCGATATAAGGTAACGTGTATATTACATGATAACAAATAATGCGTGTATGGTAAAACTGGAAATCACACGATTCTTCTAAAGTCAAGTTCAGGGTTCGAGTCCTATCGGGAATGCCAAAACGCCCCTAAAGCATAAAAGGTGATGCACCGGTTTTGTAATCCGGATAAGTTGGTTCGATTCCGACTAGGGGCTCCAATTACGCGTCTTAGGCAGTTGTGGTCAATGCGCTGGTTTGAAGAACCAGATAACGAGGTTCGATTCCTCGAGGACGCACCAAATTTAGAATATTGTGTCAGGGTGTAGGTTAGCTTGGTAAGTCACGTTTATAGAGCATTTAGTCCGGGCGTAGCTGAGCTTGGTTTAGTACCGCGTTTGGAACGCGGAGACGCTGGTTCGAATCCAGCCGTCCTGACTAAATGCTTTAGATGGATGGTTCGAGTCCAACCATCCTGACAGAATATTTTAAATTAAGACCCTTTAGCTCAATCGGGAGAGCGCCACCCTGTCAAGGTGGAGGCAACGAGATCAAAACTCGTAAGGGTCGCCAACATGTAGATGCTACCACTTTGTACAAGGTGATCAGCAAGGCGAATGGAAAGTTTGCCGCCAATTTATAGAGAGTACAATGTTAAGTCCCTATACGGGAATCATAGTCAGGTTCAAGTCCTGCGCTCTCGACCTTTTTAACGCGGAACGCAACGGTTGCATTCCAGGCTCATAACCTGTGAAGCAGAGGTTCAAGTCCTCTTTCCGCTACCAAATATGCACGACAGATGAAGTAGAGAAAAGCCGTCGAGGTGCGGCAGGGATGATGCTGATATATCGTTAAAGCCCATTTGTTATCGCCCTCTGTCTGTCGTGTGTTTTATTTTTGCAGGTAAGCTCGAGGTGAGTCGCCGGCCTTCCAAGCCGTGCTGAGTGGATTTCGATTATCCCTACCTGCTCCCTTGAGTCGAAGTCAAGACTCGAAATATTATAAATAGATGTATGGAAATAAAATACACTGTTTATAAGATTTCAAATCAAATCAATGGCAAGTTCTATATTGGAACACATAAGACCAAAAATTTGAACGACAATTATATGGGTTCTGGAAAATACTTAAAATACGCTCAGGACAAACATGGATTAGACAAATTCACAAAAGAAATCTTATTCGTTTATGACAACCCAGAGGAAATGTTTAACAAGGAATCTGAAATTGTTAATCTTGATTTCATTGCTGAATCTAATACCTATAACCTAAAATTAGGTGGTTCTGGTGGATGGGACTATATCAACTCTAATGAGAAATTGAGAAAACTTAAAAATCAAAAGGCAATGCGCATAGCTAATGAAAATGGGGCATCAGAAAAAGCTAATGCCCGACATTATAAGACTCAAGCTATATATAAAGAATCTCCTAAGATATGTGAATATTGTCATGATGCTATATCTTATAAAAAACGAAAGAACAAATATTGTAGTTCTAGTTGTGCCGCAACGGTGACCAATGCAACTAGAACATTGAAAAGAAACAAAGGTAGTGACACCCATTAGGAAGGGTACGCGGCTGTAACCCGCAGGTATGCTAGTCATTGAGGGTTCGAATCCTTCCACTACCACCAAATTCTTAGAGATCCGGTTCGAGTCCGGCATGTGGTGTAATATGGAACACGCGATAGAATAAAGGTTCGGCTACCTTCTTAAAAGGTCCACCAAATTTGGGGAATCTGTATGGGATAGACTTGACATTTGCAATGTCGATGGATCGGATCGTTACCGATATTCTCCACCAATTTTACGGCAGATGACCCAGCTGATGACGGGTGCGAATTGCAAATTCGTTATTGAAGAGTTTGATTCTCTTATTTGCCTCCAATATTGGCTCGGCCGCTGGGCGGTGACGACACTCCAAACGTTGTCTTGTAAGGTTCAATTCCTTATCGGGTCGCCATTTTCGGAAGATGATCTAGTCTGGTGACTAGGATTGTTTGCTAAACAAATCGCACCAGAAATGTGTGTCTGATTCAATTTCAGCGTCTTCCTCCACTTTTATGGTGGGCGGTCAGGGACCAATCAGAGTTCATATCTCAGATCAGTTAGGTTCGATACCTAGGCTCACCACCATCAATGCCAGCGCATGGTTTGCTAGGATATTATTGTCAAGGCGTCACTTTGATATCCAATACGAGGTTCAATCCCTCGGCTGGTACAGCTTAACTGGGAAAGCAACAAACTCATAATTTGGAGAGAGAGGGATCGTGACCCTCTCGGCCCACCAATTAAAGTCGATTAGCTGAGGGGATTAGCACAGGTTTTACATGCCTGAGACGTTGGTTCAATTCCAACATTGACTACCAAAAATGGAAGGTACCGTGCTGGGCACAAATTGGGTTTGAACCCCAAGGGATCGTTTATAGCGTTCGGGGATCGTTACCTCTACCTTCTTCCAAATTACATCTACTGAATATAGTAGAAAATCTTGTTATAACACACTGTTTAGCATAATAATTTCTGTGATTAGTGCACTATGACACAGCAATAATGCAATGGGTCCTTAACCCAGTTAATCAGGCACGATCCTGAGACAGTTTTAAATTATGGATTGATCCGCTGGGTAGGCCGGCAAACGGTGTTGAATACCGTGGTGACGTTAGTAGCGTTAGGGGTTCGACTCCTCATCTTTCCGCCAATTTATAGGAAACGAAATGTCTAATAGAAGCGGTAAACATAGAAAGTTCCGAGACAAATTGAAGGCAGGTAAAATATGCCCTCATTGCTTGTCCGGTAATCTAACCAATTGTGACCAGAAAAACAAAGAAGACCATAGGCATCACGTCCACTGCAATAAATGCAAATTCGAAAATTATTAAATTATGCTCTCGGCAACTGGATGCAACTCGGCCTACGAAGCTGGGAATTTATAGGTTCGAGTCCTATCGGGAGCGCCAAATTGTATATTCTAATTATAGGCGTGTAGTGTAGTAGGAAACACGGCAGATTTTGAATCTGCTATCCTAGGTTCGAACCCTAGCATGCCCACCAATTCCCCCATATAACTATCAGTTATATCGATATAACAACTAAGTTGTTGACACAACCCCCACCTTATGATATAATACACGTATTGAAATTGAGAAACAAATTAAATTATGAATATATTTTATCTTAGCAATGATTACGAGATTGCTGCAGCAATGCATTGTGACAAACATTGTGTTAAAATGATTCTTGAATATGCACAGATGTTATCAACTGCCCATCGTATACTCGACGAAGGTACAGAATTATCAACTGATCTATATAAAATCGCTCATAAAAACCACCCATCAACTATATGGGTGCGAGAAAACAAGCAACAATATATGTACATGTATAACTTGTTTCAATCCCTTTCGGAGCAATACACGGCACGTTACGGCAAGGTACATTTGTCTTGGAGAAAATTAGGTACCTTGCTTGGAAAATTACCGAAAGGTATTCCAGATGCAGGTTGGCGCGAACCGCCACAGTGTATGCCAGATTACTGCAAAGGTACTTCTGCTGTCGATGCATACCGTAAGTATTATGTCGAAGAAAAAAGTTACTTCGCTGCATGGAAATTTAATACAGTGCCTGTTTGGTATACGGCAGGTCTCAACAAAAATAATATAGGAAAGGAGTTACAATAATGAAAGTTTTAACTGGCCGCGGCCATGTAGTAAAGGCTTGGTGTGATGGTGTTGATTTTGCGGAAAACACAAAAGAACAATTAATGAACCTTGCTGATATGCCATTCATACACAAATGGATTGCGTCTATGCCTGATGCCCACTTAGGTAAAGGTTGCGCTATAGGAACAGTTCTGGCCACCAAAAAAGCGATTATCCCGTCTGCAGTTGGCGTTGACCTTGGCTGCGGCATGCAAGCCGTTAAAACGTCTTTAACTGCGTCTGACTTGCCTTTTAACCTAAAATCGATGAGATTAGACATTGAAGCGGTGATTCCTGTAGGACAAGGGAAACATAACGTCCAGAAATTACCCAAGGAAGTTATCGATACTTGGAATAAACATTTAAGTTCAGGCTTTGATAATTTGCGTGAATTTGCCCCTGTCGAGAAGACAAACAATATTGCTCATCTAGGCACCTTGGGTGGTGGAAATCATTTCATCGAAGTGTGTATCGAGAAAGCAGACAATTCGGTGTGGGTAATGCTACATTCAGGTAGTCGTGGTGTGGGTAATGCTATTGGCAGATACTTTATTGAGAAAGCAAAGTTGGAAATGGAGAAGTATTTTATTTCTTTGCCAGACGAGGACTTGGCATATTTACCAGAAAACTCGACCTACTTCGATCAATATATCGAAGCCGTTGACTGGGCACAAGAATTCGCGAAGATGAATCGTGCTTTGATGATGAAAAATGTTTTAGAAGTGCTTGAAAAACATACACAACCTTTTACGGTAGATGAGTTGACTGTTGACTGTCATCATAACTATGTACAGAAAGAAAACCATTACAACGAAAATGTGTGGGTTACTCGAAAGGGTGCGGTTTCTGCTAAGAAAGGGCAATATGGTATCATTCCAAGTAGCATGGGACAGAGATCATTCATAGTTAAAGGCTTGGGAAACAAGGAATCTTTCCACAGTTGTAGTCATGGCGCCGGTCGGGTTATGTCCAGAACCCAAGCGAAGAAATTAGTAACTATGCAGCAACACGAAGAAGCAGTTCGTGGTGTGGAGTGTAGAATAGACGAAGGTATTATAGACGAGACTCCAAGTGCGTATAAACCTATCGATGATGTAATGGCAGCTCAGGCCGATTTGGTAGAGATTGTACATGAAATTAAACAAGTGCTTTGTGTAAAGGGTTAATACTATGGGAACGTATGAAATAACATTCAGAACCCGTAAATTAGACGGAACGGGTCGACAATACGGAACCAGAGCAAGTGGGGATGCATCCATCGAGGATATGTTGGATTTAGCAGAAGACTTGTGTGGAGAAGATTACGAGGACATTTGTTCTATCGTAATAACAGATATTATATTAGACGTTTTCAATTAAAAGAGACAAATTAGATGATTAAAATTTTTAAATATGAGTTAACAAATCGCAAAACTGAATTAAAATTGCCCATCGGTGCTGAGATATTGACAGCTTCTATAGAAAATGATCGTTTTGTGTTATGGGCCAAGATCGATACCAGTGCATATACAGAGATAAGACATTTTGATGTGATATTTACAGGAGAGGAAATACCCTACATTATGGGTGTTGAACACAAATACATGACCACAGCATATATCGATAGCGGCCTAGTACTTCATTTATTTGAAGTTATTGGTTGACATTACACAAAGATTATGATACAATAGTTATATAAGAAATTAAGGTTGACTATATTATGGCATCAATTACGGTATTAGAAGAAATCACTGATTGGGAATACCCAGGCGGTATGTATCATGTCAATGATAGCGGTGCTCTTGTAGGGTACCAGCCGCCAAATGGTGAATATAAAGAGTTCATCAATCCGATGAAGAGATTCAGCAAGTCCCGCCGTAAGTTCAGAACTTTGTGTAGTCGAAATGATGCTTCTGCCCCTGCTGTACCAGAAGGTATCACTTGGGTTGTCCAAGGCAGCAAAGGCACTAATTATGTTGTGTCTGATGTTGAAGGAAAATTATCATGCACTTGCCCTGGATTTAAATTTCGGCGCAAATGCAAACATATAGAGAAAAATAATGGATGATGAACTAATAGAAATATCCTATGTGATGAAAATTCACTCTGGTGCGACATCCAACAACGTTTTGTGGCGAGACAAAAAGAACCGTGGATTCTGAGTTACCTAGTCGAGGTGCAGACCCAATTTTTAAAAGTTTTTATTAAATCAAGTTTGGTATTTTATTATGAATGAAGATTATTACGCAGGAAAAGGATGTAAATGCTTTGCATATAGTAGCAGTGAGTGTTGTTGCAACGTTGATTGGACAGATCCTGAAATTTACATTCTACGGGCAAAGGTTGCAGAGCTTGAAGAATGGAAATATGTGGTTGACGAGGCGTTAGTTATATCTCATCTAGGTACGGCTGATTCGTGCGGTACACCAAAAGAAGCGTTAAACAAATTGCTTGTGTGGTCTGAGGGTGTCGGCGCGCATTTTGCGATATAATTAAAAATTATAACAATATAACTACAAGTTCTAAATATGTTGTTGACATTACATCATAGTTGTGGTATAATACATCTATAAATTAATTGAAGAGACTAAATTATGATGATTTCAGAAATTATTGCCAAATTAGAAACCGACTTGCTTTTATATGGAGATTTAAAGGCGTCAACATTCGACGCCGATGCTTGTTGTTATGTAGACTTTGAACCAAAACATATATTAATTGCCGACAACTCAGAAGAAAACACTCTGGTTCTTGGTGGATAATACACAGGATTAAATTATGAATACAAAAGAATGGTTAGCACAAGTAGCGTATATCAAACCCTATAATATTTGCGATGAAGACATGGATTGCTACTTTAGCAATTTTGACGAGTCTTATATTACTCACGTTGGTATGGAAGATCAGGTTGAGATTCTTGCAAAGCTTGAAATCACAGAACAATTGACACATGGTGTTGGGTATAGTCCTCTACAAAAAGAATGGTTTGGTTGGAGTCATCGTGCACTGAACGGCTTTAAAGTTGGGTCTACTTGCGTAAAAGGTGATTGTCATTATATAGCAAATAATCCAGAGGACGACAAACAAGCCGCTATTGATTTTTGGAAGGATGAATACCACATTAACGTCAGATGCGATGGCATCGTTGAAGAGCAAGGCGAAAAATGTTACGATATCAAGTGGGAGTATACGAACACTACTCCAAACTTAAGTCTTCATAACACTATTGGCGGTTGTTTGCATCGTATATCAGATCTAGGGCGAGGTGAATGGGTAGCAAAAACTATGGAAGATGCCAAACAAATGGCCATAGACTTTAAAGAAGGTGTGTCATAAGCAGAACGAAGAAACGAGGCAAAAAGTTATATAACTGCACTTGACGAACTTCTTATATCGATATAACAACTAATTATAACAAAGTTGTTGACATTATAATAAGTCTATGATATAATACATCTATAAATTAATTGAAGAGACTAAATTATGTTATCAAGAAATGATTATCTAAACAGAAAATGCAATCACCGCGAATATTATGCTCAATTTGTCACAGAGGAAACTCGAAATCGTGTGCTGCAACGATTTTCCATCGAATTGTTGCTTAAAAGTGATGACCAATATTTTAATGATATAACATCGGTCAAACATTGGGATGCGATAGCCTATCCTTCTTCTTCTACTGTAGCCTTGTTAAGATTAGCTGGTGACGGCCCGACATTGTCTGGTTTGGTTTGTATCATGAAAGAAGCCGCGAGACAATTAGTAGACAATTCTCCTGCTGATTATGCAATCGTATAACAACTAATTCTAACGATATAACAACTAATTATAACTAAACTGAAATTAGTTGTTGACATTATACCCCAACCATGGTATAATATATGTATAAATTAATTGAAGAGACTAAAAATATGTACAATCCTGCTTTCCAAACTACTGACTCAAACGGCGGCCGTTACTCTGAATTCTGTATGGACAACCTGAAGTCAGGTGGACTAGGTTCATTGATATCACACTCTAAAGAAATCACTGTTGAATATAAATTTGCAAAGGTTCATACCTTGCTTAAGGGTCGTTACTCTCTTGTAACAAACGAGATGATGAATGATCTAGATCTTGATCCGAATGAAGAAATCGAATTTGGCGGTGCCGATGGTTTTAAATGTATTCGTGCTCGCGGTGTTGAATATCGCGAAAAGAAAAACGCTATCGTAGTCGTATAATATGTTATTCAAGGTCCGTAAATATGACATTGATTATCAAGGAGATTATGAAATACTAACTCTCCAAGAGTTCTTTGATATGTATCCCGACGATTTTGTTATGACAACATCTGAAGGTGTTAGAAAATTTATGACGCATCTTGAGATTGGAGACATGATCGGTCTTGAATATAATCATTATATCAATCTTAGAATTCGACGAATAAAAGATATATCCACTAAAGAGATTAAATTATGAGTTTATTAGAAATTTTGCTTCCGTATATTATCAACATTGTTGTTCTGTTGGTTTTCTTTTCACTGGTGCCTGTAATTATCGCCACTTTGATCAGATCGATTATTCACGACCGTGGGTATAAACTTAACATTTATCATTGGTTAGGTGCATTTGCAACTGCATTATGTTACACAGCGATGAATTCTCTATGAGCACATATTTTGCAAAGACAGCAATAATCATAAACACTCGCAATGATAAAGCGGTTGAGGCAGAGGTGGATAATGTAAAGGTGGGTGAATCATTAAATGCATTCATTGCACATAACAAAATTCATATGCGGTGGAATGGTAAAACTTATGTCGGCAATATTGCTGGTATGGAATTCACCACCGAAGGCCCTCAAGAATTCAATACAGGAGTTAAACATAATGGGTAATGTAAAGATTCGATTATCCAAAGACCGAATACCTGCATTGAGAGAACATCCCAACAATCACACAAACGAAGTGACAAAAATAATAACAATAGATGGCAAAGTGCCGTATCTGAATAGACATTTCAAATAAAGATTGACAATTGATGCTATCTGTGTTATAATAGTTACACTACAAACAAATAGGCAATATAATGATAATGACAAGAGAAGAAATGGTGTCTGAACTGAGAAGTTCAAACTGCAAAGTAACATTCACCAAAGTTAATGGGGATCTTCGGGTTATGGAATGTACCTTAAACTCGGATTCAATTCCACCTGCGCCAACTCCCAATATAGCTCCACAAAAGGAAAAGGCGGCGCGCACCGATAAAGTTCTTGCAGTCTATGACGTTGTAGCGGAAGATTGGAGATCCTTTAGGGTTGACAATGTAACTGAATTTTCTACGATGTTACCTGAATGATAGCCGCCGTAGAGGAAAAAATGATCACCAAGAAGAAATTTTCTTCTATGGTCGAACACGAGGTCACAAAAAACAAAATGGGATATATGGATGCTATCCTAATGTTATGTGAAAAGCATGAACTGTATCCCGAGGATGCTAACAAGTTCTTATCTGATATTGTTAAAGATAAACTTGAAGGTGAGGCGGTGCGTTTAAATTACATCAAGGGCGGTAACACATTACCTGTCTAATGGAATCATTTGATGCTTATTCTTATCATAACGCGCTGAAGTTGCATTTTACATCTAAATACGATGCTATCAAGTATCGATTTAAAACTAGTGCAACACAACAGTCTTTTTGGAAAAGAAAAGACAAATATTTCTTTGCAAAGGTTGCGAAGCGCTTTGATGATAAGGAAGAGTTAATCAAATACTATGTGGCCCACTTTGTAAATGATTGCAAGTGGGTTGGTGATATGTTAAATAACGAGGAGGAATATCAAAATTGGTTAAAAGTTAATGAGTCATTGAGTTATAATATCAAGCAAGACTTATATAAGATGGAATCTAAATACACCAACTTCGACACGGTTTTAAGTATGGAAGGTAAAACTTATCCTTCTATTATACATGAATATTTGTCGAAAGAAGTGCTGTTAGAGACGGTAGTTGTTTTAAACAGTCTGACTGGCTTTGTCGATCACGCAAACAAAAAAGTGGTTGATACTATACTCTGGCCAGAATTGTCTGCAAAGATAAAGAACTATACTCCATTCATTATGAGCAAAACATTATCTGAAAAGATAAAAAAAGATATTATTCAAATTTTTTGACTTAACTATATGTTGACAAACGGTGCTGTTTATGTTATAATAGTACTGTTACTCAATTTGTATATATAATACACTATATAATGATACATTGAATAATACACTGTAATACACTGCAATAATAAAATAAAGGTAAATTAAATGTCGTTTAGTAATATGAAAAAGTCTCGTGCTGATGCACTTAAAGCCATGACCGCCGCCGCTGAAAATGTTGGTGGTGGAAAGAAGTCTTATGGAGATGATAACATTTGGAAACCAACTCGAGATAAGTCGGGCAATGGTTACGCGGTTATTCGTTTCCTCCCTGCTGCCGAAGGCGAAGAATTGCCATGGGTGCGTTTTTGGGACCACGGATTTCAAGGACCTACAGGTCAATGGTATATCGAAAACTCTCGTACAACACTAGGTGAAGACGACCCTGTCTCCGAACACAACTCTAGATTGTGGGCAACTGGTGCTGACGACGACAAAGAACTTGCTCGTAAGCAAAAACGTAGGTTGCATTATGTTGCAAACATCTTCGTAGTTGCTGATGCTGCTAATCCTGCCAACGAAGGCAAAATTATGCAATACAAGTTCGGCAAGAAAATCTTTGATAAGATCATGGATTCTATGCAACCAGAATTTGATGACGAAGAAGCGGTTAACCCATTTGATTTCTGGGGTGGTGCGGATTTTAAAGTCAAAATCCGAAAGGTCGAAGGTTGGGTAAATTATGATAAGTCAGAATTTGCTGCTGCGTCACCTTTTCTAAAGGGTGATGATGCAAAACTTGAAGAGTTTTATGGTAAACTTGAACCGTTGGCAAAATACACCGACCCATCGAATTTCAAGCCATATGCTGAGTTGAAGGCAAAACTGGCTCGTGTTCTTGGTGCAACAGCTCCAATGTCTACCGCAGAAGCGATTTCAACGGAAGATCAAATGGATGCTCCAGAGCCTAAATCAAAGGAAGCTGCAGAGCAAAAATCGAAACCAGAGGCAAGCAATAATGATCCTGCCGATGATGACGATACAATGGACTATTTTGCAAAATTAGCAAATAGTTAAATGCTAGGGCCTCGGAAACGGGGCCCATTTTTATAGGAGACAATTATGTTTAAACTATCGAAGCGATCACTTGACAAACTTAAGGGTGTTGATGATGATCTAATAGAAGTTGTAAAGAATGCAATAAAGATTACTGAATTAGATTTTGGGGTCACGGAAGGACTTCGCACGAAGCAACGTCAAAAGGAATTAGTAGCGCGTGGTGCGTCAACCACCATGAAATCAAAACACATCGTTGGCGAAGCATTTGATGTTGTCGGGTACATTGGTGGAGAAGTCTCTTGGGAGATGTCCACCTATTGGACTATAGCAGAAGCGATGAAAACTGCGGCTATCAAGGCAAAGAAACCATTACGATGGGGCGGTGCTTGGCATTTACCCGATATCACAAAATCTCCGAATTCGATGGAAGATGAACACTTCGCGTATATTTCATTAAGAGTATCTCAAGGACGCCGCCCATTTATAGACGGCCCTCATTTTGAAAAAGCAAAATCTACTTAGTATTTTCTGTTTAAAGATCGCCCTGTAAAATTCTTACCTGTCGAAGCAGCACTAGAACCATAAAAAGAGTTGATGCTGTTATCACTATTATTATCGCCTGCCTTAGCACCCTTAGATCCTTCTATGACAACAATCGGTGCTTGTTGGCTTGCCATGCTTCTTGACAATGTTGATACTGTATCTCCAGCAATCTGAGAAGGTACCATGTCTGTATTAGGAAGTACCATATCCATAATACTTTCCATCGGTACTCTTTCTCCCGTAGTTTTGTCTAGACCTGCAAACTTATAAACACTTTCTGGTATTACCTTTGATATAAGATTGCCAATGTCGTACCATTCTGCATTTGCGTTAGGGGTTGGTAATATAAATCTAAGTATAGATGCATAAAAATTTCTATACATATCACCGATGTTACCAACTGCATCCATTATTGCGCTACCCGACCCTTTAAATAATCCAATAACATTATCCACAAGTTTATTAACAACAGACATAATACTGGCACCCATATCTGCCAGAAATTTTGTTGTATCAAATGCAACAAAGGAATCAACGGCACCCATAAAGGATTTACTAACTCCGCTAAATATACCAGATATCCATTTAAAAGCATCTCCAACAACGGCAAAAACCGCGTCTATAATTTTATCGAATTCCTCGCTAAAACTAAAACTATCCAAGCTTGCGGAAATCTCACCAAATCCAAACTTTTCAGCAACCCAAGAAATGCCGTCTTTTACTAAGTCTAATACACTTCCAATTAAACCTTTAAACAAACCTTTTATTGCTCCTTTGATGCCTCCAAGTATACCTTCTTTTTGAAACCCATCCCAGGCACCCATTACTGTATCAAATAATACCATAACAGCACGTAAAGGTAAAAATATCTTGCCTACAAAACCTGCAACTTTTCCTGCAACTGTTCCTATGCCACTGAACAAAGAGGCAAAACCACCAAGAAATTTTGTTACTACACCAAAGCCTTTGCTTATCGTGGAGAAAATACCGCCACCACCACCGCCACCAATGCCAGAAAATAATCCAGTAATAGCAGTCTTGGCTATTACAAATGTGTTTTTAATTTCAGTTGCTTGTTTTGTTATAAAATCACCGACACCCATAATAAACTTTGCAATTTTGCTATTACCTATAGATGCTTTTATGCTAGCACCAAAGGTTTTAAATTTATCTACAATGGAAGTAAGAGTAGCGCCAACGTTTCCAAGTGCCGTAGATATTTTGCCCATCTGACCCATAAACACCATTCGAATGTTTTGAATCTTAAAAGCAGCGAGCATTCTTGAAATAACACCACCCGTTAATTTGTCTATAAGTTTGCCCCAAAGCTTTGCTTCCTTAAATGCACCTAATATTCCACCTATAAGAGCGCCAGACAACACGCCGACTAGTGTACCAAGTATACCTGCAATTAATGTAGGAATGGCAAACCCCAAATCAAAAGATGTGTCAATGTTTGAAATTTCCTCAGATAATGTTTTTGTGTTCTCCTTAACTGCATCTTCTACAGCTTCTGCTCTTCTGGCAGATTCATTTGCTCTTTCGATGTTGGCAAGGTTGTCCTGCTTCATACCCGTAATAAATGCATTTATAGCGCGAGAACTTGCGGACGGGCCCAAAGACGTAGCGGCCGCGCTTTTCATAATTACTTCTTTAACGGACTCTAAAGATTCTCTGTTATGAGATCCTTCTTCAGCAAGTTGTTTTGAAATGTCTTTTAATGTTGATTCTGCCATGTCTATTTCCTATTTGCATAGGCAGTAACGCCCATAAATCCACACACGATGGATGCCTGAGTTATATAAAACCAATCAAGAACATTTGATAATGCGGCAATGCGGTCAGTTGATATAATAGGAGTAAAAAGCATACCCGTGAAGAACACAGTCATGATCAAAGCAATCCACGCCATCATCATCTGCGCGTTTGCTTTTTCTTCAGCTCTATCCAATTCTTGCATGATCTTATTTAACTCAAGATCATTGCTTGAAATTTTACCGTCATTGTCCATATCTTGCATTGACATTATTTTCTATTTTCCTTTTCGATTCGTTCATTTTCTGCTTCGATATGTGCCGCAAGCATTGTGACATATATCTCCCTTTCCCATGGTATCATATTATCTAGATCACTTAATGCATAATTGTGGTGTTGCATTAAAGCAAAATTTGTTTTATATAAAGATACTAACGATTCATGAGAAAGGGCTATCAGAAAAAACTCTGAAGGCCTTTAATCGTAGTTGTCTTATTTGTACCACATGATTTACAATCAAAATCTACATCATGAGACAATGTAGGCATATCATTAAAAAATGTGTTAATTTTTGCAAATTGTTCTTGACTTAACGATTCTATAAAATCAATAAGTTCTTCTTTTGTTGATGCATCCGCACTGTGAGTATTCTCGGCATCATAAATGGTCTCTATGCATGAGGCTATAGTTGATATTGCTGTAGAGTAATCATCTGTGTCTGCGGTATTAGCACCAAGTAGTGTGCCTTTTACTGTTGGATATCTCATGATAACGCCAACATCATCGTTGAGTTGAATTTTTACATCAGATTTCATTTCGCCTTTTATTTTAACATGATCGAGGTTGAGATCTATTTCAGTGTATGATTCACAGTCAACACATTTTATCTTTAGAGAAGTACTACCACCTACCGACACTGCTCTTAATTTTAAAAACACAAATTCAAGATCAAATATTGTGAGTGTGTTTGCATCTACATTTTTAAAGGTGCAAATATTAATAATGTCCCGTATTGCTCTAATCATTTGATTAGAATTCTCAGACTCAAGAGCCAGAACTAAAATCTTTTCTTCTTTTACCAAATATGGTCTGTATTCAATATTCTTACCTGTAGACGGTATTGTCAATTGGTATTTTGGTGCTGTAATTACTGGTAAAGCCATGATATATCCTCAAAATATAGTTATTTAAAATAAATCTTTCACACTGTTAGTCAATGTTTTTGTGTTATCGGTTAATGATTTGCCAATGTTGGTAACAAGGTCTGTCAATCCTTCCTCTTTAAAATTTTTGTAAGTTAAAGTTACGGTCAATTTCTGTACCGTGTTCTCTGATGCGGTGCTTAATTCTATGGCATTCACAGTTATAGGATAAGCATCTATAAGACGAACATTGTATATAGGTGTTCCATTCTTGCTCATTTGAATAATATTAACATCTTCTACAAAATCATTAAGATATTTTGCTCTGCTTGTATCAAAATCAATTATATTAGACATCCAATTATCGAAGAAGCGCTTCATGCTATAATCTTGTGTTAGAATAAAAGTAAATGTAACATCTTCATTAATGAATCCGTATGGTACTTTCTTTGCATTTGAATTCCAAGTAGAATAATCGTTAGTTGCAATGCTTCTGCCAGGAAGAGAACACGACTCACAAAGAAATGAGACATCCCGTGGATCGTTATAGACTTGTGTTATGTCTGTATTACCTGCAAGCACACTTGCCCCAATAGCGTTAAGATCTCTATTGATAAAAGGTTGACTCATGTAAATACCAAACATGTTGGCCTGAGCAACTCCACCTTTCCTACTTATAGCAGATTTCAGTGCATCGATTGAATGACCTGTTGCATCTCCTGTATAATCTCTTACCTGATTAAATATACTCATTTTGCTGCTTTCCTCGAATCGGACCAAACTCTACTATTCTTGGCTTTCTTGAAACTTTCTGTCGGTAGGAAAATACTTAATTCCCATTCACTGGCCTCGACCAACGCCACAGGTTTCTGTACTTGACTTGTAAGATAATGCTTTAAACAAGGTTTGAATAATTTGAACCTTTGTACTCCTGCCAATAATTCATACGTCAACTTAAACTTAGTCGTTTCGTCGAATCTCTTATTTGAGGCTATAGTCAATAACTCATCAAACAATTTGGCACGCAACGTAGGTGGTAGATAATGCAGATTAAGCCCGTAGAAGCCGTCTGGTGCGGGCCCTACCATAATTGCTAGAGGAAATGCATCATAATAAGGAAGTGTTTTACGATGTTTGGGATTATAGAAAAACATATAAAGATTGCCTACACCAAATCTTTGTCGTTTCTGCAATCTTTCATCCTTAAGCAATTGATTTCGATTAATCGTGCCCATATCTTTGATACGATCACGAAACCACTCATTGGATTCTTTGGTGCGCGCTGTGATTCCTTTTCTAAAGGCCGCGGATTGTAGTTTGTCGAATAATGAACTCATATTGTTATTTTATTGCCATTGTAATCGTCCACAAAATGGGTTTGTTATAAATAATAGAAACGAATCGGAAGGTGGTTGAAGAACCTTCCGATTCTATCATCACAATAACTGAGATATTGAAATGCATAATTCTATTTATACCTATCACTACACCTATCTAATAACTAATTTGCATCCCACAGATAGATGTCGATATTACATCGGTGTCAGATCTTGTAAATGTTTACCTGAAGATGATCCATATATGGGTTCTTCAAAATATCTTGATGAGTCCATATCAATACAAGGTATGTTATCTTTCGAAAAGATCATCATTTCAATATTTGATACGAGAGACGAAGCTTCCCAGAATGAAATAGATCTTCATAATGATCATAATGTATCAAGAAATCCTTTATTTTATAATAGATCTAAAGCAACTGCATCGGGGTTTAATACCTTGGGCACACCTCAGTCCGTGGAACATAAAAGAAAGCTGTCATTATCAAGGACAGGTAGAAAGCGATCAGACGAAACAAAAGCTCGTATGAGAATTGCTAAGTTAAATATGTCCGACGAAACAAAAGCGCGTTTACACCACGCCAAGTCAGACGAAACAAAAGCTCGTATGAGGACTGCTGCGTTAAATATGTCAGACGAAACTAAACGGAAAATGTCGATAACGAGAACTGGTAAAAGACATTCTGAGGAAGCCAAGCGCAATATGTCAATAGCATCGAAAGGTAAAAAAGCATCAGAGGAAACCAGACAAAAGATGTCAATGGCCAGAATCGCGTATATAGCGCGCAGAGCAGAAGAGATATACACATTAATCAATATATCGGGTGCCTCATTTTCTGGCACTAGAGCGAAGATGGTAGCAGATTTAAATCTATCGGAATGGCAGATTAGCAGAATTTTAAACAGGCCTAATTATAAAACCAGATCTGGTTGGACATTAAAACTATAGAAATTTGCTTCAGATAATGGTTGACAAATGTTAGTTATTGTGTTATAATAATTAAGTTCTGCCGAGGCAGGTTGGTATGTGCTACATAATTTTAATGCCAAGAGACTTAAGTTCGATCTCTGTCCATATAAAGAATACACAGTCATTGTCTAACGCAAATTCAGAGGCAGCATTCCATTTAGACATATTCTTTGCATACGTCATTGATTCTCGTATATATTTTTTAGTACGTCTTACCCCTTTTTTGGGTGGTTTAGTTTCTTTGTTTGGTTTAATTTCTATTAGATACTTCTTTCCTTTCGTGGTCTCGAACCAAAGATCGACAAAATATCTATGCCTGCGCCGGTCGGTAGCACATGTATAAGGAATTACCACTTCTTCTGAATTCCAAAACTTAATGTCTGGATTCATATCCAACCATTTGAACGCAGCATTCTCCCAAGTTGATCGGTATACTATCTTGTTCCAGTCACCCTTATATTTATTTTTATTAATAGGTACAAACTTTCCGCTATAAGCCATATATAAATAAACACATACAAAAAAGTTATTTATAAGGTAACCACCTCATGGCAGAAACCACAATACACAGATTTCCTTCGGACTTAGGAAAGATTCATCCCTTTATTAAGTTCAAGATTATCGATGCAGATAAGGTAGAAGAAATAAACTTTCACATGCCTATAGGTATTGCATTTGCAGATGGCGCTGGTTATGGTACAATGAATCTTGGCGCAATAGGTAGTGCTGTGCTTGCAGGTGGCGGTATTGGAGATTTTGCCAAGGCAACTGGTAGTGCAATTTCTGGCGCAATGAGAAATCTAAAACAATCCTCGGGTGGTAATTGGGGATCTGCCATTGCGGCAACTGTTCTTGCTAATGTGGTCCCTGGCGCTTCATTTTCTTCTGCAAGAGAAGTTTTCTCCTTTGCTAACAAAAAGGTAATGAATTCTTATACCAATGTTACATTTACAGGCATCACACCTAGATCTTATTCTTTTGCATTTAAATTGATTGCAGTTAATGCAGACGAATCAAAAGTGATTACCTCTATTATTAATGCGTTTAGACGTAATATGTACCCGAAAGAACAAGACGCTTTTATACTTAAATATCCTTCTAAGTTCGAAATATCATTCTTCAACGGCGAAGACGAAATGGAACACATTTCGAAAATTTATGAAACCTACATGACTTCTATGAATGTTTCATATAATCCAACGTCTAGTGTGTTCTTCGAAAATGGTGAGCCAAGCGAAGTTGATGTTGCAATTTCATTTCAAGAGACTAGATCATTATCACAAAAAGACATTGATAATCTTGAAAAATATAAGGTTCGTTCTTATGGCGCTAAAAGGAGTTAAATAATGTCATTTTTTAAACCATTTCCATACACCAAATATGAATTCGGTACCGATAGTGTTAAGACTAACATCAAGGACATTTTCCGATATATACATGTTCGTGAAAATATAATCGATGATGCCAATGGTTACAAATATTATCAGATACACGATGGCGAGAGACCTGATGTTGTATCATATAAGTTATATGGAACTCCTGACTATTACTGGACTTTCTTTATCGTTAATGACACGCTACATGGAGGATTGTCTGGTTGGCCATTGTCTTCACAGGAATTTGAAAAATATATGGATGAAGAGTATGCCGGTGTTGTGATAAGCGCTTTGCCTACAATACAAAGAAATTCCGATCAATTGATTACTAACTATCTGGATAGTGTGGCAGGTCGTTTCACCATTGGAGAAACAATAACGGGTAGTTTGTCTGGCGCTACAGGAAAAATCGTGGCCAAGAACTCTCGATATAATCATATCACATTAGAGAACGTCACAGGGTCATTTAAACCTGGGGGAGCAACAGGGGATCCTGAGAACGTACAAGGGGAAACTTCATTAGATTTTATATCGTCATGGCAGGTATTCCAACGAAAGATTGCTCCAAAATATTACACCGATGCTAATGGTCTTATTACTGACAATAGTTTATTCATCCCTGGCGGTGCTGGGAATAATACCTTAACCTATGTCAGTAATAGAGAATGGGAAACTGAATTGAATGATAAACGATCTGCAATAAGAGCAATCCGTCCTGAATTAATTCAAGATTTTGCTTTAAAATTCAAAAGGTTGTTAAATGGGTCAGTCTAATATATCGGCTACATCGTATCAATTTAAGAAGATAGAACTTACCAACCATGCCGGTATTACCTGGGATATAGGCGACTTGATTCAGAGCGTGGAAATTGTGGAAAGTGTATACACATCGACGCTAACGTATGAATTCTCTATAGTTGATGCCGCGGATTTTTTCAATCTAGTTAAGATATCTGGAAACGAAAAGATCAATTTTGTATTGGCAAAACATAATGGAGAAGAACTTGAGATTTTCGAAAAGGAGTGCTATGTCGTTGATATACCATTGTATTCTCGCCAAGGTAACAATACTCAGATATATAAATTATCATGCATATCAAAACATGGATATCTCGCAAGTATAGTAAGAGTATCAAAAAAGATAAACGGATCTGTTGTAAGTATTATTAAAAATCTAATAGAAGGAGATTTAGATACGCCGGTCGCAAACGTCAGTTTAACGTCTGCCGGTAATATCAAGGGTATTATTCCTAACATGAACATAAACGAAGCAATCGACACATTGCTTGAGCGTGCATACGATGAATTGGGCTATAAGTTTTTTGTTTATGAAACATTGTTTGATGGCATTAGAATAGAATCATTTAAACCGATGCTTGAACGAAAGGTACGAGGCGTGTATAAAAAGAACGCACTTAAAAACAAAGAAGCAAGTAATGACAATGCTGGTGACCCACATGCTGCCGCAGGGTTTAATGAAGACAAATATAATATTATTGACTTGTCGTCCGAATTGGGATTCTCTAAGTTGGCAGCACAGAATAATGGTGTGTATTCGTCCAATACTCTTGAAGTCGATACATCGAAGAAAACTTATAAAAATCACTTATTCAAATACAACAACAAAAACATTATCAATACCCAGTCTCTTTATTCCTCGGGTATAAAGTTCAAGAATCTCGAACTCTCGGAGTTTGGTGATACATATTTTAGTATTATCAACAAGAGCTCATTATTGTTTGATAATGAACAAAATTATAATTCAACCATAGCTCCTATGTTTGGTATAACCAATTCAATAGAGGAGAATATACAGGCAATGGTTCATAGCATGACCGTCCCTGGCAATCCCGAGCTAAGTAGCGGTTCTATTGTTGATATTCTATTACCGAAACCTATCGACCCCGCGCTCGATGATCTAAGCGCTATTGATGCCGAACATAACATTGATCGGTTTATGTCAGGTAAATACTTGGTAATAAACAACGTTCATTCTTTCGAAAAGGGCGTGTATAAATGTATAGTAAGAATAGTTAGAGACAGTACAGACGTAAGTTTAAATGAAAATGTACCGAGTAAAACATAATGAATAATTTTATGTGGTTTTCAGGTGTAATTGAAGACATACAAGACCCGAGCATGTTAAATAGAGTTCGTGCAAGGTGTTTTGGTTTTCACACCGACGACAAAACATTAATACCCACCAAGGATTTACCATGGGCAACTGTTATGATGCCCTGTACCTCGTCTGGAATGTCCGGCCTTGGAGCATCCCCTCATGGATTATATGCAGGTAGTTGGGTGTTTGGGTTTTTCAAAGATGGAGATTCGCACCAAGACCCAGTTATTATAGGAACAATGATGGCGTTACAGGGCGGAATGCCCGACACATCGAAAGGATTCTCGGATGTGACAGGTAATTATCCCAAGAGCGATTATTTAAATAGAAGTGACGTTAATAAACTTGCTACCGGCACGGATACAATATCATACACACCCGATTCTATAATAAATGAGCCCGCTTCACCCTATGCTGCTGTATATCCAAACAATAAAGTAATTGAGAGTCCTGCAGGCCATATCATAGAAATGGATGATACTCCTAGTGCTGAACGTATAAGAATAAAGCACAAAAGCGGCACACTCGTTGAAATACACCCCAACGGAGATATGGTCACCCGAAATGGAAACAAATGGTCTGTAACCACGGGCAATGACAAGGTGCATATCACGGGTGCAATGCAAGTCAATATTGATTCTGATGCTAACATAACTGTCGGGGGAAGTACTATATTAACGTGTGCCTCCACCACGATTACAGGCAACTTGAGTGTTGGTGGAAGCATCATTGCAGGTACATCGATCACGGCAGGTACTGCAATCTCCGCTGGGTCAACCATATCTGCTGTAGGTGGTATAACAGGAGCAACTATAGATTCATCTAATGTCTCTCTTGACACCCATTCACATGAATAAAACAAATACTGATATTCTTTCATAGATAGGGTATAAATAAACATATGTCTACAGAAATATTAAGCGACAAGAGTATACTCGGCGAAAAATCCCGTATCGTATCACGATCAAAGGGTTATTCCGATCTAGACTTAAGTCTGAAACAGAATCCGGCCCATGGTGATATACTCCCATTGTTGGATTTAGACGCGGTTAAACAATCAGTAAAGAATTTGATATTAACCTCAAAGCAAGAACGATTGTTTCAGCCATGGTTAGGTTCGGGTGTTCGTGATCTCTTATTTGAACCTGCAGACAACGTAACTATAGGTTCTATAAAACAAGAAATGATGAGAGTACTCACAAAATACGAACCTCGAGTAAGCGTTAACTATATACAGATAACAAATCAAGAAGAAAATAATTCACTGTTTGTTTCTCTCAATTTCTCAGTTGTTAACCTAGAAGAAGACGTTAGCATAGACTTTTATTTGGACAGGGTAAGATAAATGGCAACACAATTAAACGCCACAGAATTAGATTTTGACAAGATACGCACCAACTTAAAATCGTATCTAGAGAGTCAATCAAAGTTTAACGACTATAACTTTGATGGTTCGGGCATGAGTATCTTTTTAGATCTACTTGCTTATAATACACACTACAACGCATTGAATGCTCACTTCACGGTTAACGAAGCATTCCTTGATTCTGCACAGATTCGGGGCAACGTGGTATCTCATGGTAAACTATTGGGATATATTCCTAGGTCAACCCTGGGCGCTACTGCTGTTGTTGACATAAGTGTTCCTACCCCGATTGGCGCACCACCAACTACCTTAACTTTGTCTCGCGGCTCTGCTTTATCCTCAATAATTGACGGTGTTGAATATCCATTCATTGTCACGGATTCTAAAACAGTAACTCTATCTTCTACAAATACATTCACCTTCAGCGATGTTGTGATAAAACAGGGTGTATTTAAAACCGTTAAGGACCGTGTTGATAATAGCACAAGCAATCAAAGATTCGATATTCCAGATAATAACATCGACACTACCACAATGATAGTTCGAGTACGAGAAAATCAAGAAGCGGAAAGTTATAAGATATACAAACAGTTTACGTCATTTGTAAGTCCAGACGGAAATTCTAACATATTCTTTCTACAAGAAAACAATAGTGGTTATTACGAAATCTATTTTGGTGACGGTATTATCGGTAATAAATTGGTGTCGAATAATATCGTAGAAATTGAATATATACACTCCTCTGGTGTAGCAGGAAATGGCGCTGGCAAAGACGCAACCGCACCCTATACCTTCACATCAAATATCGAAGGTAACACAAATGTAGTAGTGACCACTTCTACGGTAGGCGCTTTATCTATTGGCGGTGACGATAGGGAAGATTTGGATTCGATTAGATTCAACGCACCTTTGACTTTCATTACACAGAATCGTGCTGTAACTGCAGACGATTATCGTGCAATTCTTGTTAAGGAATATGGCGACATTGAAGCTATATCAACCTGGGGCGGTGAAAATAGTGATCCTCCAGATTATGGCAAAGTCTACATATCAATCAAACCAAAGTCAGGCAGTTTCTTATCTGCCCAGGCAAAGCTCGATGTTACCTCGATATTGAAGGGTAAGAATGTTGTATCAATAACTCCTGTATTTCTCGACCCTGAATATACCTACATATCACTTGAAGTATTCTTTAAGTATAATCCCAATCTGACGGACAGAACACAAGCAGAATTGCAGGCCTTGGCTATACAAAAGATAACTGAATATAATCTCACAGAGTTAAGACGTTTTGATGGCGTGCTAAGACACTCCAAACTTCTCAATAACATTGACACAAGTGATAGCGGCATATTGAATTCTAATGTTCGCGTATTTATGTACAAAAATGTTACTCCAAATGCTGGTGTTACCAATTCTATTACGTTGAATTATTCCGCTCCTACTTATGTTTCTGATTCGGCCGAACAAACTTTGTCGTCAAGTGCCTTTCTAATAGATGGTGTCAATCATTATTTTGGAGACAAGCCGATTACCGATTCCACAAGCCGAACAGTATACGTCTACAAATTGGGTGGAAGCAACGAGAAAATCACGGTTATAGCAGAGGCGGGTAACATGAACCCTGTAACTGGAGTGGTGTTATTAAGTAATTTTACTCCAGACAATGCAACCGTAATTAAAGTAACAGTAACTCCTAACTCGTATGATATTGCGCCAAAACGCAATCAACTAATTGAAATTGATTTATTGAGTGTTTCAGTTAACGGCGAAGTAGATACAATTGCGACTGCTGGTTCTGCCGGTGCCATTAATTACGAGACAACTTCGAGACATTAATAATGAGTGTAATCGAAACAGTAGCTTCTGCTAGACGTAAAACCAAGGAAAGTGTTCGTATAGAAGGAATGATTCCATTAGAGTTGAGAGAAGACTCTGCATTGCTGATAACAATGATGGATGCATATTACGATTTCATGAATCTGTTTGGCCATTCGTATAATCTTGCGGCACAGACTTATTATGCAACAGTTGTTAATAACCATGTCATATTTAAAGCAGACGCCAACGATTACTTCTATAGCACAAACAATACATTTACTTTATATGATAATAATGGTGTTGAAATATCAATGCCAGCTACAAATTACGTTGGCGGTACGGATGATTTACCCGATGCCTTAACAACGCCTTTAGTAACATATGGTGTTCTGTTTAATATTAACCACGACGATCTTATTGGATACGAATTAAAACAATTGAAGCTAGTTACCAATGTTATTAGATACGTTGGTGACAATCCCACCCACGCAATTGATACCCTACTTGAAGAACGAGATATTGATACTATTCAAAATTCTTATCTTAAGTTTATTCAAAAAGAAATTGCAGCAACTATACCTCGCGAACTTCAAACAGATAAGAAGTTGTTATATAAGAATATAACTCAATTCTATAGAGAACGTGGTTCTGAGGAATCAATCGCGGTGTTCTTCAAGATTCTTATTGGAGACAACGTAGAAATTAAGTATCCCGCCAACGATATGCTTATACCATCCGACGGCCGCTGGGACCAAGATGCATCTTCGTATAAAGAAACGTTTAATGCCGAGGGTGTTGTAGATGGGTCGGAGTTTACCTCGGGTAAATTCATCGACAATAGTGGATTCTTGTCTGATTATAAGAAACTTCAAGATTCTTTCTTTTATCAGAAGTTTTCATATCTAATCCGGACAGGTACTAACGTATCGTACTGGGAAAATGCATTCAACAAATTGATTCACCCTGCAGGATTTAAGTTCTTTGGTGAGATATTAATACTGATATATCTTCAACAACGAAACTCTATGATGCCACTACTTCAGCCTGGATTGATAGGGGCGGAAGATTTAGTACATAAAATTCACAAGTTTATAAGTTTAAGCAATGCGAATTTTGCGATACAAATACATAGATCGGCACAGGTGGGCACGACTATTCTTTCTGGTACTAATGTATCATATATTGAAATAGAAGATCTAGGATTAGGTTATACAGTTGCACCAATAATAGCAGTTACGGGTGATGGAACAGGTGCAGCAGCAGTTGTCACACTCAACAGTAGAGGTCAGATTATACCCTCGGGTGTTACAGCGGCAGGTGTTGCATATATTAGTATGGCAACGGCTGGTGCTGGTTACACAACCACGAACACCACAACTTCTATAACTACAAATGCTCTGACAGGCCAGATAAAATCAGTAGACGTTTCTTCGGGTTATAAATATCCAAGTAATGTAACACCTACTATAACATTTTCTCCTTCTGGTATTACTGGTGCAACTCTTGCAACAGGTAATGCAGTTTTAGACTCATCCCGTCGACTATCTGGTATAAATATTACAAACGGGGGAAGTGGTTATACAAGGGTTCTTGACCCAATTATAACTATAACTGGTAGGGTAGACAGGGTCGCCGAATTCTTTTTTGAACTAGAGTTAGAGATCAAAAATAGTAGAAGTTACAAAGAGAGAAGAAGTGAAAATTGGGTTGATTTGTTGCACTTTTACGATACAACCGCTCTTCATGCTTACGAAGATTTGACCTTTGAAGAATTAGAAACTAACGAAGATACTGTAATAAAATCGAATGTTAGTACGGAATTGTTTAGTTATGATTCGGGAACTAATGCATTTTTTGGACACACATACGACGGCACATTGTTGTCAGACATAGAACTTAAATTAACTAATGAATTATAGAGGAACACAATGCCAGCTATAGTAACCAACAAATTTAGAATTGCTAACGCTGCCAATTTTAAAACTCAGGTCGACCTTGGAAAAACTTACATCTACATAGGTAAGTCAGACGCATGGTCGGATACTTATACCGACACAACCGATGTCGCCGACCCTGCAACGCCGTTAGACACGCTCAACGAAGAGTCTGATGTGCATGATAACATGATCGCAATGAAAAAGATCATCACTGGTGACATATCTCACGTTAATGCACGACACAATTGGGTATCTGGCGGAATATTTGTTCCTTATGATGACCAAGATGCTGACATTTATGATAAAGCATGGTATTGCGTCACAGATCAATTCAAAGTCTATGCTTGTGTTAATGTAACAGCTGCGTCGGCCGGTGTTGTTACTAAACCAGTTCATGTTCAGACTTCATATGCTGTAAAAGAATCTGATGGTTATACTTGGAAGTATATGTATACACTACAAGCCTCGGATGCAAATAAATTCCTCACAACAAACTATATGCCTGTAAAAACGGTCGTTAGTGCTAACAACGGTGTTGATTTGGCAGGTGTTCCCGATGATAAAACTCAATGGGATGCACAAGAAGCGGCAGAAACTAATAACAACGGGTCGATTTATAGAATCGTAGTAGTTGATGGTGGAACAGATTACGATTTTACAGGATTGGCAGTTACAATCACGGGCAACGGGTCAGGGGCAAGTGTAGTTTCGGCCGTTGCTACAGACGATGTTACAATTACTGCAGGTGTCATTACAGAAATTCAAGTTCAAGTTGCTAATCGCGGCGCCAATTACGAACAGGCAAATGTTGCTATAACTCATACAGGACATACAGGCACCGTTGCTACGGCAAGAGCAGTATTAAGTCCAGGTAAAGGTCATGGTTCAGATCCTGTTGCAAATCTAGGTGCTTTCTATATGTCAACTAATGTACAGTTAACATACGGTGACGGCTCGGGTGACTTTATCACTGACAATGCTTTTCGTCAGGTCGGAATAATTCAGAATCCATTGAATCAAGGGACAGATGTTATTGCAACAGACACTACACTTTCTGGCCTTAAATCACTAAACGTTGCAGATGCAAGTGTTTATGTGAAGGGTGACGTTATAACAGGTGATACAAGTGGAGCTATTGCGTTTATCGATTCGGTAAACACAGCAACCAATGTTATTAAGTATCACCAAAACTTTAAGACAGGTTGGGTACCATTTCAAGCAGAGACAACTACCAAGTTGGTAGGTACTGGTACTGCCGGTGCTGGCGCAGGCACGATAAATAGTCTTGTGGCAGAAGAATATGAAAGATTCACAGGAGATATTCTGTTTATCGAAAATCGAGACCCAGTCAACAGATCGACTACCCAAATTGAAGATGTAAAAATCATAATTGAATTCTAGGAATATTCCAAAATGACATTAAGAACCTATACGCAAGCACCTTATAATGATGATTTTGACGAAACTAAAAATTATCTTCGGATGTTGTTTCGCCCAGGTCATGCTGTGCAGGGCCGAGAGTTAACGCAATTACAAACCGTACTTCAAAATCAAGTCGCTCGATTTGGAGAGCATGTATTTAAAGACGGAACTAGAGTAATAGGGGGTGACCCGACTTTCGATACAAATGTCCACTACGCAAAAATCACCGTAACAACTGGCGCATTTGCAACAATTGTTGCAGGAAGCGTAGTTACTGGTGCTGGAACTGGTGTTACCGCGAAAGTTATCACAACTACTGCTGCTGCAGGTTCTGACCCAGACACAATCTATATTCAATATACAACTTCAGGTTCTGCTGGTGCAAAATTATTCATTGCAGATGAAGTTCTTGCAATCACAGGTGGAGTTGCAGCAACGATTGGTGCTGCCGCGACAACGCCAATTGGTAAAGCTTCGACCTATGATATATTACCTGGAATATATTTTGTCAATGGTAACTTTGTACACTCGGGTGCTCAAACAGTTGTCGTGGGTAAATATTCAAACGTACCAACAATCAAAGTTGTTCTTGCTATAACAGAAGCGGTTATTACTATTGCTGAAGATGCAACTCTTGGAGATAACGCTACAAATTCTCCCAATCAAGCAGCACCTGGTGCTCACAGATACAACATAACTTTGGTATTAAAAACCCAACCAGTAGATGAGGCGAGTCGTACCGAAAACAAATTCATTCAATTGGCGCACATAGAAAACGGAGCATTGCTCTTGGAAGCTCGTGGCACAGAATATAACGAATTACTAAAAATTCTTGCAACGCGAACATTTGAAGAATCTGGTAATTATACATTACGACCTTTTCAAATATCAATGAGAGATCATCCATCTGACGCGGCTAAACTACAGACTGTACTTGAACCTTCGGTTGCATATGTTAACGGTACTCGCATTGAAACAATTTCTCCAACTTATATTGATATCGATAGATCAAGATCAGCGGCAGATATATCTGCTGTAGGAAACTCCGCAACGCCAATTCTATACGGTAATTATGTTACCACCACTGCAATGAGCGGTAACATTAATCACGTTTTAAGTCTTGTTCCTGTCGAATTACATAACGCGGCAAATAACGCAAACATCGGCTCTGCACGAATTCGAAATATGGAATACACAGGTGTCTCTGGTGTATACAATCTTTATCTTTTCGATATTAAAATGAATGCGGGTCAACTTAAAAGTGACATAGGGTTTATTAAACATTCTGGCACATTTCCATTCCTTGCTACTTTAGGTGCGAATGCAGGTATTCTTAATGACAGCGGAAATAATATTGCTTTGTTTCCATTAGCGTATAGTAATATTGAATCAATTGATGTTAATACAACAACTACTTACCTAAGCAAAACGTTTACAGGAACTGGTTCTGCTGGAACAAGTGTTTCATTCAGCACATCGGGTGCAAACGAATTGTTTACTAACAAAGCCGCGGCGGTGTTATGTAACACAGCAACAGGTGATATTGTTAATTATACTTCTGCTTTTACTGGCGGAAATCAAGGCATTACATTTACGGATGGCAGTGTTGCAGCAGAAACTTATATTCTATACATCGATGTTGCAGTACAAGCCGCGGTCGCAACTCCTAAGACTAAGTCTATGGTTGTAGATTCGTCATTAACTATCGCTTCTCCTAATCTTGTGGCAGGTTCACATGATTCGCTCTCAAAAACAGACATTTATCAATTGAAGAGTGTTACAATGGGTGGTCAAGATATTACTGAACGTTACAGTCTTGATAATGGACAAAGAGATAACTTCTATGATGTTGGTCGTATTCGATTAAAATATGGTGCACCTGCACCCACGGCAGGCATCACAATCGTTTTTGATTACTTCTCTCATGGCGCGGGTGATTTCTTCACTGTTGCATCATACGCAGGTATATCGGAAATTACTTGGGACGAGATTCCATCATATGAATCTTCGAAGGGTCTTTTCTCATTACATGACGTTATAGACTTTCGTCCTACGATCAACGAAGCTGGAACAGCGTTTGTTAGTCCAGGCAGTGTTGCTGCACCTGGGCAAATTACTATCATGGATTTCAACATCTATCTTGCACGAAAAGATAAGTTGTTTCTCAAGGATAATGGAGAATTTGGTGTGGTTCGTGGTGAATCAGCAATTGATCCAAAATCGCCACAATCAAATGAAGATTCAATGACTCTATACGAATTAGACATTGCTCCATACACAGGCGCTTTATCTGATGTTCGTCCACGAATCATTAACAATCGTCGATACACTATGAGTGATATTGGCAAATTGGACAAACGCGTAAAAAATCTAGAGTATTACACAACCTTGTCATTATTAGAGCAGAGTGTATTGTCTGCTTCTACTCTGGATGCTTCCGGTGTGGAACGATTTAAAAATGGCTTTGTTGTAGATAACTTCAACGGTCATAGTGTAGGAGACGTTACCAGCACAGATTATAAAATTGCAATGGACATTCAAGAAGGAATACTTCGTCCTCACTTTCACCAAGATGCAATTTCGTTGAAGGTTGATGTATCAAGCAATATTGCAGGTATCAAGCAACATGAGACTATTATAACACTGCCTTACGATAATACTATTACTACATCAGGCAGAGCAGATTTAACTGGTATGGTTGCTTCAATTACACAACCATACGCTTCTGGTGTAGAAAATCTGATGCCTTATTTGGTATTTGATTATGCAGGTAATCTAAAATTATCACCAGCAACAGATGATTGGATAGACACAGAAACTAGACCTCAGGTAGTTATTAATGAGACTGGTGTTTATGATGCTATGAAATTTCTTGCTGATAAAGCAGGTGTGCTTGGTACAGAATGGAATGCTTGGCAAACAACTTGGGCGGGTACTGATTCTAATAGTCGAACAACTCGTAACCAAAATGCACTTACAACTACGACTACTAACACAACAACCAGTCGACAAACCAATACAGGTATTCGGACTAATATTAGTCATGAAACGGTTGAAAAAGATCTTGGTGATAAAGTTGTTAATATAAACTTTATTCCTTTTATGAGATCAAGAAAGGTTTTCTTTTATGCTAACCGACTAAAACCTAGCACAACTATGTATTTGTATTTTGACGGCATTGATCTTACTGACTATGCAAAAAATGAATCTTCTTCTACTTATGCTACTTGGAATGCAGGTCAGGCAAATGGTTCTAATATCGATACTTCGTATAAAGGATTTACAAGCCATCCAGAGACTACAACAGAGTTAATTACAAGTGCTGATGGCGAAATTTGGGGTTCATTTATCGTACCTTCAAATACGACACATACTTTTAAAACAGGCCAGCGCGAAGTTAAATTAACAGACGAAGCTGACAACAACGATGAGTTTGAATCTTCTACGGCAAGTAATTCTTATGCTGCACAAGGATTATTAAAGGCGGTTGAAGGTACTGTAATAAGTACTAAGGTGCCAACATTCGAAGAAACTGAAATTTCTCAAAATCGAACTATTGTTACAGTCAACAGATCTATTAGTAGTCAGAATATACAAACTTTCGGTGGCGGTGGCGGTGGCGGTGGTAGAGATCCATTGGCACAAACATTTATAATAAATGAAGTTGGAGGTGCTTTTGTTACGATGATCGACGCCTTCTTTAAAACTAAATCGGCAACAACTACTAGTGTTGTGTTGGCGCAAATTAGAACAGTTGTGAATGGTTATCCTACAGCAGAAATAATTGCCGAAGCTTCATTGACTTCTGCAGACGTTAGTGTTTCTGAAACGGCAGTAACTCCAACAACTTTTACCTTTAATGACCCTGTTTATTTAAAGGACGGTATTGAATACGCCCTTGTACTGAAAGCAGACAATACAGAATATGAAGCATGGGTATCAGAACTAGGTAAATTTGACGTTACGAATGCTAATTACCGTATTGCAAAGCAACCTGCCCTTGGTGTATTATTTAAATCTGCCAACGGGACCGCATGGCATTCAGATCAATTTAAGGATTTAAAATTCACGATATATCGTGCTGCATTCGACACTTCGGCAACCGGACTTGTTACTTTGGTAAACAAGGAAGTACCTGCTAAATTGTTGGGCAAAGACCCTATCGAAGCAGTTAACACAAAAACCGATGTTAGAGTATCACACAGAAACCACGGAATGAATATCGGCGATACTGTTTCTATAACAGGGGCGACTGCAACGGGTGGATTAACAATAAATGGTGATCATGTAATATCAAAAGTTGAACCTGATTTTTATGTTATCGTACCAGGCAGTGCTGCAACTTCTACCGCAACAGGTGGCGGCATTGTTGTGAATGCAACAGAGAATAGAAAATTCGAATTGATGCAGACACAAATACAGTCAATTATTTTGCCTAACACGGCTATTGCTTGGGAGAAGAAATCTTCTAGTGAATCTGCAAAACCTTATAATCCTGCTACATCGTATATAGGATTATTAGAAAATACCAGTTTAGTAGAAACAACTCCACAGGTTATACCTCATACTAATAATCAACCCGTAGGAAATGCAAGAAGTTTTTATCTTAAAGGTGTCATGACTTCTGTTAATTCTAACTTGTCTCCAGTATTGGACAAAGAACGTATGTCTGTAATTACAGTCAACAACCGAATTAATCAACCAGTCGATGAAGACTCGTATACTGTAGGTGTCAATGATCGAGTTTACAAAGAGCTTGATGGTACAACTTCTAGATACATTGACGAATTAAACCCTACAGATAACTCAGCATTAAGTCGATACATGACAAGAAAGATAACTTTCGAACAAAGTGCTAATGGTTTTAAGGCTTGGATGGTAGTTAATCGTCCATTAGGAACTAACATCGATTTGTATTATAGAGTTGATGAAGAAGACACTTTGATCTTCAATGAACAACCATGGATTCGAGCTTATCCTCTTGGTGGAGCTCCCTTGGCCAATGATGATGCTTCTCTCTTTACTGAAATTGAATATGATTTCGAAAATGGAGTTGCTGCACAGGATGTTTCAGGCCTTGCGGCAGGTGATTCCTTTGCTTCCGTATTCAGCGCGATACAATTAAAGATCGTCTTGACAAGTAACAATTCTGCTAAGGTTCCTCAAATTAAGGAATTCCGAACAATCGCATTATTTGGGTAATAAAATGAGTAAGAAATTAAAGGTACAAGGAGAATCTGATCTCGAAAGAGATGCTAGCACTGGCGCTATTGTCAACACAAATCAGAAATCCTTTGCTCAATTCCAACAAAGGAAAGCTGCCATTAAGGCAAAGGATAATGAATTGTTATCACTTCGAGCCGAAGTTGATGAATTGCGAGGTATGATCGAAAGCATTATAAATAGTTCAAATAAACCAAAAACGCAGAAGAGTGCTAAATAATGACCGTAATATCCACAGCAAAGACTAACTCTCTTGATGAATTGAGAATCAATTCCAACAATATTTCTATTGGAATGGGTGATCTATCATCCATGAAACATCCCGAGAATGCAAAGGTTTTTACTCATACGGTTGCTTCTTTGGCAGGTGCAATAGTTCATGGAAATGTAGTGACTGGTTTGACTTCTGGCGCAACTGGTGTTGTGGCAGGTGTTGTTACTGTTACCCAAGTTGCGGAAATATGCATCACAGATATTGTCGGAACATTTCAATCAGGGGAAGTTGTTCAGGTATCTGCGGGTAATACAGTTACTCTTTCTGATGCTGGTACTGCGGTTGACGATATTGTAAACGTAGTCAATGCTTCTTTGGTAGGTAAATTAGAATTATTATCAACTACTTCACAGACTTTAAATAGTGATTTAGTTTATCCATCAACAAAAACAGTCACATTCAATGGAACACTCGATATGACGAACGGTACTTTGAAAGTACCTTCGGCCACGGGGACTCTTGCTATAAACACGAGTTACATTCGACTTGGTGACATTACGGCAGCTACTGCAATTTCTGGTGGTGTTCTTATTTCTCGTGGTACTTACGGAACTCCTAGATTAACCAGTGGCCTCGAATGGGACGAGACGCTTCGAGATTGGTACGTCAAAGTAGTTAATGGTGTTGACGCGGCAGAAGTCGCTACCACAAGTAAAATGGTTACACGACTTAACGCTTTTGAATTGTTTGCCAACAACACAGAAACTGGTGTTGATGTAGTATGGGATTCGGTTACACAGACTTTCGATACAGCCATTCAGGCCAATGCTGTCGCTCTTGGAACACAATCAACTGGCGCTTATGTTAAACAAATAATTGCAACAGCTAATCAAACTACCGTATCATCAAATAATGTTGAGACATCTGATGTAACAATCGGCCTAGTTGCAAATCCAATTGTTTCTGGTCTTACTGCAGGTAATATCACTACAGGTGTTACCACAGATAATACATTAACCACAACAACTGGCAATCTAGTAATTGATGCCGCGACAAACATTGTCGATATTAATGCCGCGACAAACATTGTCGGTAATACCGATATCACTGGTATATTAGACATTAGCAGTCATTTGGTTGTAGGCGGAAATCTTACTGTTAACGGTACTACAACTACTGTAAATAGCAACACAATCAATGTAGCAGACAATACTATTGTATTGAATAATGACGTAGTTGGCGTACCTACAGAGTCAGGTGGAATTGAATTAGAACGTGGCATTTACACAAATGCTTCTTTATTGTGGGATGAAACGGGCAATCGCTGGACTACTGTAACTCCTGTAGATGATGCTATTGCAGGAATTGTGCATAATGTAATGCGCGAGGGCATCGACACAGTATTAACTCTAACCGACGGTGACACAACTTCTGTTGCCTTGGATAGTAATGATACATTACAAATATCTAGCGGTTCTGGTATCGTAGTTAATTATACCGATTCAACAGAACCCGCGTTTGTATTGGAAATTGCTCACGCAGATACAAGTTCACAAGGTTCAGTCAATAATTCGGCTGGTAATGTTATACAAGATATAACCCTTGACACGTTTGGTCATATCTCCACGATAGCATCGGCCGATCTTGATAATCGATATATGCAACTTGGTGATCAAGCAAACACCGCTCTTAAATGGACAACTGCACGAACTGTAACTTTTGCCACAGGTGATGTCACCGGTAACTTTACAATCGATGGAAGTGCAGATGTGAGTGATGTGTCGTTGGTTGTTGCTGACAATTCGCATAATCACTCAGGTGGAACAATTTCAGGCCTTGCCGCTACTGCAATATCTTCGGGCACTTTACCAACAACCCGTGGTGGAACAGGAACGACCTCGGTTACAGGTACATCAAGTTTAGTAAAATCCGCGTCTCCTACCTTCACGGGTACTGTAGGATTTACTTCAATGACGGGCACCACGGTTACTGCTGCACTTGTAGGTAATGCATCAACTGCATCTGCATGGGCAACTGCACGATCTATTTCTTTGGGTGGAAATGCAACGGGTACGGTTTCTATAGACGGTTCGGGTGATGTTACCCTGACTGCATCTGTAAGTCAATCAACCAATGCTACATACTTATCTAGTAACAACCAGAACAATCATATAACGGGAATAACTTCCGGCTTGAATGTTGCTCTTAATAATACCATCGCTAATGGAAGTTTCACATGTAAATCGAATGGCACCGGTGATAGTGAACTAGCAGGATTATCTTTTCATAATAATTCCTACGGTATTAAATTGGGTGTGCGTAATGACGGAACTTTTGGTTTAGGTGGATGGAGTCGAGCTGCATGGTCGTGGTATAGTAGTGCAAATGGAGATATGGTTGCCGCAGGTAATCTTACTGCTTATTCAGACCCAAGATTAAAAGATGTTATAGGTAAAATAGAAAGTCCTATCGAAAAACTAATGCAACTAGATGGTGTTGATTTCACATGGAAATCTGGCATTGCTCATACGGAATGTAAAGCAGGTACTAAGGACATTGGTGTTCTTGCTGATCAAGTTGAAGCTGTGTTTCCTGAAATAGTTTCTGAGTCGATTGAAATCGATGGCGATTCATATAAAACGGTATCATATGATAAACTAGTGGCCGTGTTGATAGAAGCCGTAAAAGAACTTAACTCTAAAATTAAGATATTGGAGAATAAGTAATGCCTATTGCTTCGTCTGGTACATTGTCTTTTACAGACATACAAACGGAAATGGGCGGCACAAACCCTATTTCTATATCTGAATATTATGGAAAAGATTCTCAGATACCTACATCGGGTGTAATTAGTGCTAATCAATTCTATAGTGCTCAGGGTCCACAAACACTAACGATATCGATGGGTCCAAATTTTAATCTAGCCGCCAATGCCGCTTTTGCCGCACTGGATTCTACTGGAGAGATTGTTGTGACCTTGACTAGTGATGCATACGGTACATCATCGAGCAATTGGGCATTTGACACGGGTAATCTCGCCAATCATTGGAAAGTTACAATTCAACTTAATGGTAACGTTCGAGGAGCACAAGGCGCACAAGGCGCAGGCGGTACATCATCATCAGGAGGCAACGGCGGGCCAGGTGGTCCTGGCGCAATCTTTAGAGGGTCTACAACTCGAAATAATCTTTTTGTGTATAATAACAACTATATCGCCGCGGGTGGCGGTGGCGGTGGCGGTGGTGGAAGAATCAGAGTTATCGCTGCACATACAAATGCCTACTATGTACCTAGAACCAAAAACCCAAGTAGTGGCGCTTTCTCGGGAGGATATGGTGTACCTTGCGCTAATGGGGCATACGGATACGCTAATGGCGGCCGTGGCGGATACGGAAATGGAGGTAACATGGCTCTATCAACATCAGGTGGTGCTGTCGGATATGTGCTAGAAGATTCGTGTGCTACAACAACTGGCAGATACGGTGGTGCTGGTGGAAATGGCGGTGCACTCGGTGTCGGGGGTTCTTCAGGCGCATCAGCGACCTGGTCCGGAGGCAGCGGTGGTGCCAGCAATAATGCAATATATCGAACAGGTAATGTTTCATTTCCTTCTGGGTTGGGAACATATTACGGCGGTCTTGTATAAATAATGATTCACGATCAAATTATAAAAAAAGTAGCCGACATTAATGTGAAGATCATAGGATTTTATCCAACTCCAGAATGTAATCATGAGGAGGTTAAACGCAGATTTACCTCTCACTATTTGTCACTGACCTTAGGTTATGGAGTTTCAGGACAGTTAATAAATCATCCTGACGAAGCGAGAATATACGGCAATCGGCCTGTGGTGGCAATACAAGAAGTCGTTGAAGGCGACGAATCTGTATCCCTAATTGATTTTGAACATCCTAGGGATGCGGTATATATAGTAGGTAATTCACAATATCGTTGGCCCAGTGAACATTTTTCTCAAATTACACACAAAGTTCACATACCAACTGGAAATCCTGAACACCCTATATACGGAGATCAGGTACTAGCTATCGCGTTATATGATAAATTTAGTAAAGAGAGATTCAATGTATAAAATAAATACCAATCTAACTAAAAATTGCCAACCTAATATAACGGTTGTGGGGTTTTATCCAATGCCTGAGTCTGAAGCTGAAAAAGATAGGGCAAGATTCGAAGATCATTATGTGCAGTTGTGTGCTATATATGGATTGAGCGGCCAACTTATTTTTGAACCCGAAGAAGCGCAAATATACGGCAATCGACCGGTAGTAGCGATTCAAGAATATGACGAAGGTGTTGAGTCGGTAGAACTTGGAAATTTTGAGCATCCCGGAGATGCGGTATATATAGTTGGGTGTTCTAGATATGGTCAACCCAGTGACTATTTTCCTGAAGTCACACATAGAGTACATATAACCGTGCCTAATCCAAATTACCCTATGTATGGAGATCAGGCATTGGCTATGACAATATACGACAAATTTAACAAAGAGAGAAAATCATGATACAATATGACAGTTTTAAAGTTGTAGGAACCGATGCAAGTACCGCAACTATGCTTTTAGAATGGCATTCGTCGACGAATGCAGAAGTTACACTTTTAAGAAACCATGCTATACCACTTGAAGCTGAACAGAATGAGTGGACGGAAGAACAATACAGAAAATATTTCTTAACCGAAGTTCCAGACGTACCCTCAGTTCCTGAATGGGCAACAGAAGAAGTAACGGCTGAACTGATAGCTCGAAAAGGTCTGCCTCTTTAGATATGATGTCTCCGTCTGAAATAGACGACTTATTTGAAGGTACAACTTTTGGTATGGAATATGAAAGCGGTGCTTTGGATAGGCATCTTCCCTTACCTGAAGGTACGGTATATTGCAAAAGAGAAGACTACCCGATAACTCCATCGGGTTTGTTTTGTGATAGAACTCTAAAGTTAAATATGTTTGGTGGTGAATTACAACTAAAACCTGAAAATTCAGAAGCGGAACTATTAAGTTCAATAACGAGTTTATTAGAGTATCTAATACCCGAGCACTTAAAGGATAAGGTGGCAGGTACTAACGGCCTTCACATGCATGTAAGAATACCTAAGTTGTTAGAACGACCTGATTTATTGAAACGAATGATACTATGGAGTCGTCAATGGGAATCTCAGTTTTTGGTCAATATGACCAAAAAACGTGAGCTGCCTAATTTAAATGCACTTTCCGACGAATTGAAAGCACATTTAATATATTGGGCTCGTTATGTGGCCAAACAGAAGATGACCATATACCCCGAATGGGTTATCGAGAACATGAGAAATCTTGATAGCAAGGCAACTGTATCTGAAATAATACACACTCTACATAATGGAGCGCCTTTAAGTAAACCCCCAACTTGCACTACAGATAAGAGTAAGATTGTCCGGCCGATGTTTAACTATGGTCATATGGCGGCAAAGGAAGAAACTATTGAGTTTAGGTTGTTTTCTTCAACTGAAAATCCTATCGTGCTTAAAAATATGATTGATTTTCCGTTAAGATATCTTAGGTCGATGTTTGCCGAAGAAAGCAATCCTCTCAGAATCATTCAGGGATTGGATTTCATAAGTGGTATACATGATGATGTTGACCCCTTCACTACCGTAGAACAGATACAGCGCCGGTCGGCAACAGACCCTAATATGCATCTAAGACAGTCTGAGCTGCGTGATAGACCTGATGAGATACAAAGGTACATGATCATACAGATTATAAGTAATAACATAACTATGAAGGATTTGAACTATCCTAAGTTTTTTACAGATAAGGGATTTGAATGAACATATCAATAAAACGAATTAAGATGGACAACGCAGGTGCTGACTTCATGTATGACTATTTTGAGGAATCGGAACAGTCATTTTTTGGGGTTGGCCGAACTCGATTCCACATGGATAACCCTGAGAATATTACATGGTGGTTAGCATACGATGATGACGACAACTTTGTGGGTTGTTGTGCCGCCGAGTATTTGGAACCCCACATATGGTATTTAAGAAGTTCACTTGTACCTAAAGTACATAGACGGCAAGGCATTTATAGAAAATTGTTTGATGCTAGAATGTCCTACGTGCTTGAACAGAATCCTTTACTTGTGACTGTTATCAGCAGTCCTTCTAATAGAGAAATGTTTAACAAACTTGATTTTAAACCGCTTGGTGATTATACCGGGCAGGCGGGTTATAATGGTTATAATGAATTATTTCTTTATAAGAACATCTAATCAATATAAATAAATAGGTATAATAATATAACTTAACTAAAGTGAACTAAATGAAAACGTATGATATAATTAACGCAAAGGGTACATTAGAAAAACTGTCCGCGATGGATTTACCATTGCCTGCAGCCATCAAGTTGTCGAAGAATGTAGTCGAAGTCAATGAAGTGTTTAAGATGTTCGAGGAAAAGCGACAAGCATTGTTCGTCGCGTATGGTGAAGCAGATGAAGATACAGGTAATACCAATATCAAAGAAGAGAATATGGACACGTTTCAAAAGGAATTAAACGAAATGTTATTTTCAGATATCGATATAGACGTTAAAACTCTTGATGTTGAATCTTTAAGTAATGACATTAAACTTTCAGCCAATGAACTAAATTCCGTATCATGGCTATTTAAAGATATGTAACTATGGCAATTGTAAAAAACTTAACAATCGATCAAGGCTCTACATTTTCTGTAAAGATTACGCTTGTCGCGGCCGGAAATAATTATGAGGCATATAATCTTACAGGTTATGGCGAGCCAACTGCACAAATTAGAAAGACTGCATCTTCAAGCACAGTAACCGCGGCGATGACTTGTAGTGTTCCTCAACCTATGTTAGGTGAGGTGTATATGATGTTGACTGACGAACAGACCGCATTAATAAAACCTGGGCGATATATGTATGATCTTGTTGTTATCAGTGGAGAAGGAGAAAAATACAGAGCTGTTGAAGGAATTATAACAGTCACTGCTGGCGTTACGAGATAACAATCTCCGATGACTAAAAAGTTTTCAGATATTAAGATCACCTATGATAACTTTGTAGGTAAATCAAAGGTAGATTATCTTACACCTTTTATGGGTGTTGCAGTACTCGGTACTGTACTAAGATCTTTTCATCTGATCGACGAAGATACATTTGTTAATGAAAAATTTAGTCTTACACCAACAAAGGCCTTTACAGATATATTAAGTTCTCCTACCGATGAATTTAGTTACATATCGGACTTTGCAAGATCTCCTAACGAAACAATATTAACGGCCGAGTTTATATCATTTGATGTGTCATTGTCGGCCCCAGTTGATACCGTATCTTTGGCAGATCTTCTATCGTTATCATTTAACATGTCCTTTAATGATTCGACAAATAACGAAGATTCATCATTAATTGAATTTATCAAGTCTGTTGCGGAGACGCAACAAGCCACGGACAACATAACTCTGGTTGCGGATTTCAATAGAGATCTTAATGACGCATTAGAATCGTTGGACAACACAGATCTTCTGTTAAGCAAACCTGTTGTGGATTTTACAACAAACGAAGATTTAATTGCTCTGTCAATTGATTTTAATAGAATATTTAATGATTATATTGCACCCGAAGAATTAATATCAAAATATTTAGATAAAACTGCGTTTATAGACAACGTTTCTACGGCAAGCGTAGTTCATATACTTTCCACAAAACCTTTTATTGATTACCAATCTTTATCTGATTTGATAATTGTAGATTCTATAAAAGCATTAAGCGACACTTTAATTTCTTCTGAAGTTTTTGAACGGGTTGTAGATTTCAGAAGAGAGTTTAATGATAGTTATGGATTAGAGGATTTTCTTTCCTTGGCGTATGGGACAACATTTACAGATTCTTTTTCTTCAAGTGATCAATTGTCCATGATGCCTACAAAGCAATTTACCGACATTTTTTCTTCAACTGATGATCAGAAATTTGATATATTTAAATCAATAACAGATTCTTTTTCTACAACTGATGATCAGAAATTTGATATATTTAAATCAATAACAGATTCTTTTTATACAACTGATGATCAATTGTCCATGATGCCTACAAAGCAATTTACCGACATTTTTTCTTCAACTGATGATCAGAAATTTGATATATTTAAATCAATAACAGATTCTTTTTCTTCAAGTGATGATCAATTGTCCATGATGCCTACAAAGCAATTTACCGACATTTTTTCTTCAAGTGATCAATTGTCCATGATGCCTACAAAGCAATTTACCGACATTTTTTCTTCAAGTGATCAATTGTCCATGATGCCTACAAAGCAATTTACCGACATTTTTTCTTCAAGTGATGATCAGAAATTTGATATATTTAAATCAATAGAAGACGAAGCTAGCGTCGAAGATTTGATAGGTGTACCTGACGGCATTACTTGGGAATATTACAAAACATCGAATGAAAGTGTGAACGCATCCGAGAATTTTAACGTCACATTTAATGCATACAGATCAATAATCGATTCCTCGCAACCAACAGAAGAGTTTAATTGGAATATTGGCAAATCATTTTTGGACGACTCTTCGGTTGCTGATACACCTACATTCGTTTTTGCCGCGAATAGATCGTTTGTCGAAACACCAAACACCACAGACACTTTATTCTTGGATTATGCCACTGCTTTAAATGAAGACGAACCTGTCTCGGATAATTTATCTATATCATTTACAACAGAATTTTCAGATTCAACGGCAGCATTTGAAAATGTATCTATTACAGCCGGTAATCTTTATATTGAAGATGTGATTGCTTCAGACGAAGGTTCTTTACATAATCAAGGTTATGCAAGTGATTATTTTGCCGAAGATTATGTTGGAGACACAAGATCGTTTTGATATAAATAACCTTACATAACAAACAAACCAACCAACCAAAGAGATTTTAAAAATGATTAAAGAAAACATTATCGCGACAGGCCGTTTACAAATGGTTTTAACTGGTCCTGATGGAAAGATCAAGGCAGACAAAACTGTCAACAATTTAGTTGTAACTACAGGTAAGGAATTTATTGCTTCTCGTATGATCAATGATCAAGGCAGTACTCCAATTATGTCTCATATGGCGTTAGGTACTGACAACACTGTTGCTGTTGTCGGGCAAAGTACTTTGTCAACAGAAACAGGATCACGAGTTGCTCTTGCTGATGCAGTTTCTGATGCAGAAGTTACATATACCGCAACTTTCGGCCCTGGTGTTTCTACTGGTGCTATTGTAGAAGCCGCAATTTTTAATGCCGCTTCTGGTGGTACTATGGCATGTAGAACTGTTTTTAGTGTTGTCAACAAAGGTTCGGACGACAGCTTGGCGATTACTTGGAAAATTACAATTACATAATAAACTATGTCTACTATAACTACCAGAAGCGGTAAAGGGGCATTATTAACTAACAATGAGATCGATGCCAATTTTGTCAATCTAAACACTGACAAAGTCGAGACGTCTGCTGTTGGTACTGCCGCGGCATTAGATACAGGAACGGTTGATGGAAGCATCCCTATAATAGGTGCCGACAATCTTCTACCAGCTTCCATACTGCCGCCACCTACTTCTACTTTAGCGAGTCTGACGGATGTTTTTACATCTATGTCTCCTACGGAAGGCCAAGTATTAACATATGACGCAACTAATGGATGGCAGTCAGAAGACACAGCGGGTAATTTACAAGATACATATGAGGCATCCACAGCATCACCCGAAATAACAACTAATGCTTCGAAGGGTGCTCTTTCTATAAGACGAGGCAGTGCTTTAGATACGGATTTGGTGTTGGCTATTCAGGCTGGTGATGGTGCTAACAAGTTTACAGTCAACGGCAATGGCGACACAACGATTAGTGGCGCAGTCACAGCAACAGGTGGAATAGACGCACTCACAACGGCAACAACCGCGGTTGTTATATCTGCTTCTGCTGCACCTACCGCAAATCAGGTACTTACCGCGATTGATGGAACTAGTGCATCATGGCAAAATCAAGTCGCAGGTTATGGCGGAAAAGAGTTTATAGCAACAAGTGACGGCGTAAAGACCGTATTTTCTGCGTCTGACTTTACTCCTTCTAATTTCAATTATAATATTGCTACTCGCACCATTAAGATATATGTTAACGGTATGCGGGCAGATGATTCAGATTTTACAGAAACGTCTTCGGATGTAGTCACTTTTACATCTCCTCCTGCTTCTGGTTCTATTAAAATAGAAGTATTTGAAGTTGTTATACTTTCCGCGCAGACAACTTCAACAGAATTTATAGCGACCGGTAATGGTGTTAAGACTACATTTTCTGCATCTGACTTTGCACCTGCGGCAGGGTTTAATTATGGTGGTGTTAATGATGCACTGACTATTTATTATGATGGTGTGCTAAGACCTCGATCTGAATATATACTTAGCTCGGATACTTCAGTTACGTTTAACAACCCACCAATAAATGGTGTAGAAATACTTGCTTTGGTTAGTACAGTACTTCCATTCCCAAGTGCAACACCTGGGCTTGTGCAAAATTTTGTCTACACTGCCACGGCCGGACAAACGGTTTTTGTAGGAAACGATGACAATTCTTTGCTGTTACAATTTTCAAGCTCGACCTCTATTCAGGTGTTTTTAAATGGTGTAAAATTATCAAAGACAACTGACTTTACTAGTGACGCTGCTGCTGATAGTATTACATTAACTACTGGTGCTACATTAAATGATGTATTTGAAGTTTCATCCTATAGTGTATTTGAATCTTCAGATACTTACACCCAAGCTCAGATTGATGCTAAAGATACGCTTGTATCTAATGTAGCCAATGCAGCACTTCCTAAAGCTGGTGGTACTATGGCAGGCAACATTACAACGGCAGGAATATCATCGGTCACAGCAGGAACAGGCAATTTTGTGGCAGGCGCTGGCGCTGGCGACTCAATCGTTGCAGGTGGTAATAATAACACGCTGATTGGAGATGGTGCAGGAACTGCGATTACCACAGGCGATAATAACACAGCAAGTGGGTTTCGGGCGCTCTATACCAACACTACAGGTAGTAACAACACGGCAGTTGGTTATAACGCAGGTGATGCTATTACTACTGGTGCAAGAAACACTTTTATTGGCAGTGAATCTGGTGGACTTCTTACTACTGGAACACAAAATACTGCAATAGGGGAAAGTGCGTTAGCCTCGGGCACCACCTCAAATAATAACGTAGCTATAGGCTTCCAATCTTTATATGCCACCACAACTGGTTTTCATAATACTGCTGTCGGAACAAGTTCAATAGGTTCTAACACGACAGGATATAATAATACAGCTAGTGGACAAAGCGCACTCTATAGCAACACCACTGGATATAGCAACACAGCTAGTGGAGCAGAGGCACTTTATAGCAACACGACTGGATATAACAACACAGCTAGTGGACAAAGCGCACTCTATAGCAACACCACTGGATATAGCAACACAGCTAGTGGAACAGAGGCACTTTATAGCAACACGACTGGATATAACAACATTGCAAGTGGAAAAAGCGCACTTTATAGCAACACTACAGGCGTTAATAACACGGCTAGTGGACAAGACGCACTTCAAACCAACACTACTGGTAATAATAACACGGCTAGTGGGTTACAATCGCTCCATAGCAACACCACGGGTAGTAGCAACACCGCCATCGGGTTGAACGCACTCTATAGCAACACCACGGCCGCTAATAACACGGCTAGTGGACAAAACGCACTTTATAGCAACACTACTGGTACTAGCAACACGGCTAGTGGGAGGGACGCACTCTATAGCAACACCACAGGATATAACAACATTGCTAGTGGGTTTCGGGCGCTTTATCTAAACACTACTGGATATAACAACGCGGCCTGTGGAGTAAACGCACTCTATAACAACACTACTGGTAGTGGCAACACAGCTAGTGGACGAAGCGCACTCTATAGCAACACCACTGGTAGTAACAACACAGCTAGTGGACAAAACGCACTCTTTAGCAACACTACTGGCGTTAATAACGTGGCTAGTGGACAAAGCGCACTTTATAGCAACACGACAGGATATAATAACACAGCTAGTGGATACACATCCCTTTATAACAACACTACTGGATATAGCAACACAGCTAGTGGAGTAAACGCACTCTATAACAACACCACAGGTCATAGCAACACAGCTAGTGGACTTAACGCGCTCTATAGCAACACCACGGGCGTTAATAATACGGCTAGTGGACGAAGCGCACTTTATAGCAACACGACAGGCGTTAATAACACAGCTAGTGGATACACATCCCTTTATAACAACACCACGGGTAGTGACAACACAGCTAGTGGAGCAGACGCGCTCTATAGCAACACCACGGGTAGCGGAAACACAGCAATCAATCCGCGCAATTCAGCAGGCTCTAACGCACCAGTCTTCAACCCAACGACCGAAAATAACCGTTTTTGCATGGGTTCGACGGGTGTTACCAATGCCTACATTCAAGTGGCATGGACAGTTGTGTCAGATGCGCGGGACAAGATTAACTTCGCGCCTGTTCCCCACGGCCTTGAGTTTGTCAAAGCGTTGCAGCCCACGGCGTATCAGTTCCGCACTGCGCGGGACTCTGAAGAAACCAATGGCGGTGTGCGCTATGGCTTCAAAGCTCAAGACGTATTGGCGCTTGAGGGTGATAGCCCCGTCATTGTAGACAATGAAGACGAAGACAAACTTCGCATGGTGGATACAGCATTAATCCCAGTGCTTGTCAAAGCGTTACAAGAACTATCAACCAAGAACGATGATTTAGAAGCCCGTATTTTAACCTTAGAAGGACAGACAAAATGAACGAAAAAAGAACTGAAGTAGAATTACTACAAGACTTTACAGCAATGGGTCACTCAATAGCACTCATCAACGATGTTATTGCAGGAGTAAGAATGGTCGATGAGACCGCTGAAGAAAGAC